>OKWJ01000543.1_pt1 | contig 44456 bp, 22 predicted proteins | sample 1607121 | NCBI WGS metagenome assembly OKWJ01 (sample SAMN04414080, study PRJEB24778) | human gut metagenome | material: faecal | host: Homo sapiens | reverse complement strand
GCAAAAAATTATATCTCTAAAAAAAATAATTAATAAAAATATTGAATATTTTTCAAAAAATAATAAAAAAATAACGCAAAAAATGCAAATTTTGCAAAATAATTCTCAAAATTATTTAATTAGAAAAATTATTGCAACTGAATTAAAAGTGTTGAAACTCGCTCGAAATATGTCTGATGTTTTTGAAACTCATGTTGAAAACATTGAAAAACTTTTGGCGATGTTCTGATGGAGAGGTGTTCTTTTTTGGAGTCAAAAAAGAACCAAAAAACCTTTGGGGCGACGCAAGCCCCAAACCCCAGCGCCCTTGGCGGAGCAGGGCAAGCGGTCAACAAAAAACGAAATGCAAAAGGATTTTGTCAAATTTGGGACAAAATCTTTTTCTTTTGCGTTTTTGTTTTTTGTGTTGCATGAAACGAAAAATTTGTCAAGAGTAAATGCATTTGAGTGCGGTTGCACTCAAACTCTTGACAAACCATTCTGTTTCATGCGGGTTGGCTAACAACAAGAGTTAAGGCGAAGAGTGCCTTAACTCTTAAACACTAAAGATATAAACCGATAAAAAAAATTCAAGATTGTAAAGTTTGCCATAGATGGTCTATTATGTCTTTGGCTTTTTTTAATTCCTTAATTGCAATCTCATTGAATATCACGGAATTGATTTGTTGATTTTCCTTCTCTTGAAAATAATCGCATGTATCATCACAATGTTTTAGTCTATTATCAAGATAATATGTGCAAACACCATGATTTCTAGGATAATATCTTTCCACATTATAACCGTAATTCTGTTGATAATACTGACAGTGGGAGCAATTCATTTTTTCCATACACCTATTATATTATGGCGTTCGTCATAAGTAAAGTAATTATATGACATTTGTCATATACTAATTATATTATGGAAAATATATTCAAAGAAAGGCTGAAAGAATTGAGAGAGGAGAGGGAACTTAATCAATCGCAACTTGCACTTGAATCTGGAATTAGTCAGGCGGCGATTGCGAAATGGGAGTCGGGAGATAGAACTCCAAACATGTATTCTCTGATTATTTTGTCAAAATATTTTGGTGTCACAACTGACTATATGCTTGGACTAACGGATGATTAATTTTGATTAATTAATAAAAAATATGGTAAAAATGCCATATTTTTTTAATTTTTTTACTAATTTATATTAATTTTTAATTAATTATTAATTATTTTTTAATAATTTAATCGCTCAGATAAAATGCGTGATAGAATTTTTGTGCTTCAAAGATGTCTGGTTTTGCGGCAATTTCTGTTGGTGCGTGCATGCTGAGAAGTGGAACACCAGCGTCAATAACTTCCATGCCATATGAGGCGAGAATGAATGCAATTGTTCCGCCACCGCCTTCGTCAACTTTTCCCATTTCGGTTGCTTGATAGCTAATGTTGTTTTCATCCAAAATTTTTCGAAGTTTTGCAATAAATTCTGGGTTGGCATCATTTGCACCGCTTTTGCCTCGTGAACCAGTATATTTGTTGAATGACAGTCCGCCACACAAGATTGCATCGGTTTCTTTGTTCATTGGGCCGGGATAGTTTGGGTCAAATCCTGCTGTGACATCGCTTGAAATCATTTGAGAGTTTGTGAGTGCTCTGCGCAATTTGAGTTCACCATATTCCCCACAAGCATTCATGATTTCGGCGAGTGAGTTTTCAAAAAATTTGCTTTGCATTCCGGTTGCACCGAAACTGCCGATTTCTTCCTTGTCTACAAGCATGCAACAACATGTATGCTTTGGGTTCTGGACACGCATGAGGGCAAGAAGAGAGGTGTAGGCGCAAACTCTGTCGTCGTGGCCGTAGCCAGCAATCAATCCTTTGTCAAAACCGCAATCTCTTGCGCGTCCTGCTGGGACGGCTTCGAGTTCGGCGGAGAACAAGTCGTCCTCTTCAAAGCCATATTGTTTTAGTGCTGAAATGACAGTTGCTTTGACTTTGTCTTTTTTTGCGTCTTTGTTTGGGATTGTTCCGCCAATGATATTCAGATTTTCGCCTTCAACAACATCTTTTTTTGCGGATGGGTTGCGGTCAAGATGTGGCAAAAGGTCAGAAATATAGAATACTGGCTCGTCATCTTTTTCGCCGATTGACAAATCAATTTTTGTCCCGTCCTTTTTGACGACAACGCCATGTAATGCAAGAGGGCGAGCAACCCATTGATATTTTTTTATTCCGCCATAGCAGTGCGTGTCGACCATGCAAAACCCACTGTTTTCATATAGAGGTGTTGCTTTGATATCAAGGCGTGGTGAGTCGACATGGCTGCCAACAATTTTGAGTCCTTTTTCAAAATCTTCTGTTCCCAAAACATACAGCATGAGTGCTTTGTCCATGTTGAGAGCATAAACTTTGTCGCCAGGTTTTGGTTGGATTTTTTGATTTATTACATCATTTAGGTCCAAAAAGCCCGCTTTTTTTGCTAAATTTGTTGCAAATTTAATAACTTCTCGTTCTGTTTTGCATTCCGAGATGAAATCTTTGTAGCCTTCGCAGAATATATTCATTTCGTCCAAATCTTGTTCGTTATATTTTTCCCAAACGTTTTCTTTCATTTTTTGCCTCCATTTATTATGTGTATTATAATGTAAAAATTTCATTTCACAAACAAAAATGACGACTTTGCGACGAGGTTGAGGGTTGACAAAAGAAATAATTATATTGCTGGCGTATGGTTTTATTATATATTTTATATAATAATATAAAAACCGTTGACACGATAAAATTTTTGGATATATAATCAAATTGTAGAAATATTGGGGGTCTTGTTACGAAAAAACAAAGTAAGGGGGGAAAATTAAAGTATTATAGAAGTCAAAAACTTCTAGTGTGCGTCGTTTGTATGATGTTCCTTGTTTTTTGCAGCGCACTCACTATTTCCTTGGCTATTTTTCGAAGTGACAAGAGCGATGTTCAACAAAACTCTTTTGGTGCGGTTGTTTTGCATGATAACTCACAATATAAATACAAATCAAAAATTCAGAACAAACTTGTGGGTGAAGAGTATTTATTCAACGACATCAAACTCACTGTCGCGGACAACACCAGCCCTGTTTTTATACGCGCGCACGTATACTTCGATAGCACAAACGAAGTTGCGAAAGACAAAATCAAATTCAATAGTTTTTCGATAAAGAATCACGAGAACTACACTTGGTCACGTTTTGGTGACTATTGGTATCTTTGCGATAAATCTGGAAATCTCATGCAACTAAACTCCACCAAAGCGGGTGAAGTTTATGTTTTTTTAATTCAATCTGACGCGGTTGTTCCCGAAATGCAAGGAGTGCTTGGCGATGACGAGTTTGTTTCGTGTGAAATTGTTGTTCAAAGCTCGCTCGCGTCAAACTTTTCAAACACAACCAATTTTTCAGAGATAAACAAGTCGTTTGACAAAAATGCAGCAGAAATAACCAAAACCGGCACATATTCTGTTGTATTTAAACAAAATGGAGCAACCCTTTCGACTCAAACCATAAACTATGGTGGCAAGGCAAACATTCCAGAAGTCACAACAGCAGAAGGCGACGTGTTCTTGTGTTGGAACACTCGTGAAGATGGAAGCGGCGCAAACATAACGAACGAACAACTTGGCTACATAACACAAAATCTCACATTGTTTCCAATGTTTGAAAATCAAAAAGTTTTGGTGACAGTTGTCCAAAGCGAAGGTGGAACAATTTCTCCAGAAACTCAAATGGTTGATTGGGGCAGTGATTTGGTTATGCATTTCACACCAAACAAAAACTATGTTCTCAAACGCATTCTGATTGATGGTGACCCAGTTGGAGCAACGAGCGAATATTTGCTCAAAAGAATTACGGGAGCGGTTGTGGTTTCAGCTGAATTTGTCAGCGACTACATTGTTCTTGACAAAAACGGCGGGGCGGGCGAACAACCAAATGTCGTCTATAACGGCGATCAAACAAAATTTATGCTTGAAGGCAATGAACCAACAAAGAGTGGCAAAGAGTTTTATTACTACAGCACAAACTCTGCAGATAATGAGCAGGGACAAAATGGCGATAGATATGATTTGGGATATTGGTATGACGTTCCAAACACAAGTGGAACAACAACACTTTTTGCAATCTATCTCACGCCTTCGTCAAATTATCAAACAGCACAAAACTATGTTGTTGTGCCAAAAAATGTATCCGCAATTGCAGATTCAGCAGTCAATATGTTTAGCGGAACAAACAACACAGTGAAATTTGTGACACTCCCACGCCAAACATCCAAAATTGGCAAAAATGCTTTTGCAAACTGTTCGGGGCTTGTTGGAGTTTCGATGAGTGATTTTGTGACAAGCATTGGCGAGAGTGCATTTAAGTCAGATTCAGCTCTCACGAATTTCAGAGCACCAACATCACTTCAAACTCTGGGCAAGACTGCATTTTCAGGCTGCACATCTTTGTCCAAATTCAAAAATCTTGACACAACCAGCATTACTGAAATCCCGAACGAGTGTTTTGCTGGCTGCTCAAAACTTGAAGAAATCGTTTTGCCAGCAAATATTTCCAAAATTAGGCTTGGTGCTTTTGCTGGTTCGGGACTCAAAACCATAAACCTTGAAGACACCAAACTTGAAGAATTGGGGGATTCCGCATTCAATAGTTGCTCCGCTCTCACACAAGTGACAGTGCCATCGACTCTGAAAACAATGGGTCAAGCGGTGTTTAAGTATTCAGGAATCACTGAAGTCAAAAACTTTGCTGGAACAAGTGTTTCAAAAATTGAAAGTACGGCGTTTTATTCTTCAAAATTAATTCAAATTGAATTTCCAGAGTCTCTCGTTTCAATTGATAATTCAGCATTCGCAAGTTGTTCGGAATTGACAAGAGTTGGTGGACTTCAAAACACAAAAGTGACTCAAATTGAGGACAGTGCGTTCTCGGGTTGCTCAAAACTCAAAAATGTGATATTCCCACAAACATTGTTGACACTTGGTGGCAGTGTATATTCCGGCTGTTCGGCACTCACAAGTGTGACATTCAATTCAAATCTCAAAACAATCGGGGCGAATGCATTTGAAGGATGCTCATCTCTTTCACAACTCACAGGATTTGAAAACACAGTTGTTTCTTCAATTGGAGCCAATGCTTTTAAAGGTTGCTCATCGTTGGTTGATGTCAGTCTTCCAAACACCATTCAAACAGTTGGGGAGAATGCGTTTGCAAATTGTTCAGGACTTGCAACAATAAACTTTATCAACGATTCCAATCTTTCAACGTTGTCGGTTGCGGCAAATTCGTTCACGGGAACCACAAGTGACCTCAAAGTTAATATTTTGGACGAAAGTCACTTTGACGAATATATTTCGAAACTCAATGGAAAAGGTTTTGCTGAAAATGCCTTTATGTTCTTCTTGGGCAACATTGACAGAAAAGCCTACTACAAAAATGCCGTTTGGGAAAAATTCCATGATGCGGTCATAACTTCAACCGCGGGCGAACATGGAACAATTTCGCCAAGCGGAGCAGTTGTTTATTCGCTTGGGTCAAGTGCTAGTTATGTCATAAGTCCAGAAACTGGATACAAAATTAAAAAGATTTTGGTTGACGGTGTGGAAATTGTTATTACTGCAGCAGAAGGTGCGTCACAAAGCTATGACTTTGATGATATTCAAAAAGACCACACAATTTCGGCAGAATTTGAGCAAAGAATGTTCAAGATTACAGTCATTTGTGGGGAAAACGGCAACATTGAGCCAAGTGAAAGTGCTGATTATGCTTATGGAAGCAATGTGACATTTGTTATCACTCCAAACGACGGTTATGTTATCAAAGATGTTTTGATTGATGGTGTGTCAAATGCAAAAGCCAAAGAAAATGCAAAATACACATTTTCAAACATTCGCTCAAATCACGAAATTGAAGTGTCATTTGAAGTTGTCACTTTCACGATTGTAAGTTCTGTCGGCGAGGGCGGAACAATGTCGCCAAACCAAATCACCACAATCAAGAACTGGGGAGAGAATCATTCAGTCACATACACTCCAAATGACAAATTTGTTATTTCAACAATTGTTGTTGACGGCGAAGTAATCAATCTTTCTGAAGTTGATGTTTCAAAACCTTATACTTACACTTTTTCAAATATCACGGCAAACCATGTCATTAGTTGTCAGTTCGAATCAACTCAAAGGACTCTCACATATGACCCAAACGGCGGGACTTTTGTTTCGAACACGGACATTGATATTCCATCCGGCACAGGCAATTATAATTATAGGGCCATTGCGACAATTGGATTTGCACCAAGCACAACATATTCAATTAATTTTGCGTCCGCAACTCTTATTTCTGGAACTGCAACAGAGTTTAATGTGTTATTGTATAAATTCGGCGACCCCTCAAAGCGTTATGCAACTATCAATGTTCCATTTGGAACAAATGTTTCTGCAGTGTTCACTTCTCCTGAAACCCTCAATCCTTCTGACAATAATCAAATTTTGGTGTATGCAGGGCTTGCTGGTGCAACGGCAGGGAACAGTGTTTCGTTTAGAGGAATCACAATGAGCGTGACGAAAACCTTGACTTGGGATTCAGTTTGCGGTGTTTCACCAACACCAACAAGAGAAGGATATACTTTCAAGGGTTGGAGCACAGAAAGCGAAGGAAGCACACAAGATTTTTCAAACAAGACATATTCTTCCGTGTTTGGAAAAGAAGATGGCTGGCTTTATGCAATTTGGGAAATCAAACAATTTAAAATCACAACATCAGCGGGTGCTCATGGAACAATCACAGAGTCGATGACTGTTGATTGGGGAACAACTGCGACAGTTGAAATGAAACCCGACAAAGGTTATCGTGTTGCAACATACTCGATTGACGGAGGCAATGCAATCAATTCAACTGCCAAGGCGGGAGACAGTGATTATTATACTTTTAGAAACATCACCGCAAATCACACGATCAGCGTGACATTTGCTCCAATAACTTACACAATCAAATATAACGGCAATGGGGCAACCAGCGGATCAACAACAAGTTCATCTCACACATATGACGAAGAAAAAGAACTCACAGCAAATGGTTTCTCGCGAACGGGATATAATTTTGCTGGCTGGGCAACAAAAGATGCAGCTGCTGCAACAAATGCAACTGCTGTGACAAATGGCACATATTTGACCGGAAATGTCGGCAGTGGAAGTGACTCAATTGGGAATTATTTCACAAAAGATGCTTCATCTTCAACTCAATGGTGGGCGGGAGTGGCTTTAAGCACATATTATGTTACAGCAGGGCGAACATATATATGGACAATTGAAGTTTATCATGAAATGGGCAAAACAATGCGAAATCAAATGGATGCCAATGTGTTATATGATGGTGCAACTAACAACGATGATGGTTACGGAGGTTCTGCTGTTATCACTCCACAACAAATTCCAAGTGGCGTTTGGACAACGCTCACAATTCGAGTCAAAATTATTGCTGGTGTCACGAATCCATATATCTTTCACTCATTCTGCCCAACAAACTATGTTGATGGCACAAACTTTTCAACTCCTGCAAAAATTTATTATCGAAATAGCAGGATTGTTGAATTTGAAGCAAATCCACCTGAATATATGAACTGCCAAATAGTCAAAAATCTTTCAGCAAAACAAGGCGACGTTGTCGAACTATATGCGGTTTGGGCTGCAAATACATATGTGATGACATTGGATGAAAACAACAGATCAAATTTAAAGACAAAAAATGTAGTTTATGATCAACCTTATGGGACATTTGACGTCCCTTCAAAAACGGGATACACATATGTTGGTTGGAGAGTCGGAAAGCGCTTGATTGATGAAAAAACTTTCAATGGTTCGTCAGATTATGTTAATCTTGGCAGAACTTATATGTATACCGACAAAATCACGGTTATGGCTCGAGCTTATATGGACGACTGGACTCAATATAAAAATGGCATGAGAATAATTTCTTGCACAGAGGGTGGCGGTTGGAATCTTGAACCAGGTGGCGAATATCTACAATTTGCTATTTATGATAGTGGTGTTGGTTATAAGGTGGCAAAATCAAACATTTCATTTGCGAACTTGGCAAGTGGATGGCATACATTTGTTGCTACTTTTGATGGAGAATATGCGATATTGTATATTGATGGCATAGGTGTTGGGAAATCGGCAAAATTCTCATCTGGCAAAATTGGATATCACGCAAGCAATTCAATTCTTGTTGGTGCTGAAGCGGGCTCTTCATCTTCTCCAGTGGGATCATATTTCAAAGGGAAAATTAGTTACGTTTCAATCTTCAATAGTTCCAATTATTACACTAAAGACACTATACCTTCTGCAAAATGTCCCGCATATAACACTGTTGCGGTTGCTCATTGGACACCAAACACATATTCCATCACATTCAAAGCAGATGAGGCATCAATTTATGAAAAATATTGGAATTATGCTGGATCAACAGGTTATACAAGTTCTAATGCTGGATCATATTCAAAATACACACTTGCAGACAGCCGTAAATCTCCAACATACGCAAATGCTGTGTATGACAGCACGCTTTCCGTTTACACTCCAATTCCACAACGTTTGGGTTATACTTTTGTGGGCTGGTATTCTTCTACATCTGGCGGAGTTAAAGTTGCAGATGCAAATGGTTCGCTTGTTGCAAGTGCGACTGGCTTTACTGGTGCGATCAAGCAATGGCAAAATGCAAACAATATAACTCTCTACGCTCAATGGTCAGTTAATAAATATGCGGTGGAATATGCAATGAATGGTGGAACAAAGGGTTCAACTTCTCCATCAAGTTACACATTTGGAACGACAACAACAATTTCTGATCCAACAAGAAATGGTTACACTTTTGCTGGTTGGTCAGTTGTTGCAACTCTCGACGAAAAGAGAAGTGGTACTATAAATATGAGTTCTGGGATATTGGAATATAGTTCAAGTTATGCCAACGCCGTTTATTTCCCTCTTTTCTATCAAAAAGCAGGAGTTTCTTATACTGGCAAGTTGGGTGGAGGTGAAATTCGTTGGAGACAATGGCACACAACTGGAGGATATTCTGGAAATGCTTCCACTTCGAACACATTCGCAACAAGTGAAGCAAAATTATTGTCACTTTGGTATCATCTTGGAATGAGTGATGACACAACAACACTTTCTTGGAATGGCGGAAAATCGTTCAAGATTGACGCAAACCAAGTTGGCAAATTGACACTCACTGCAAACTGGACTCCAAACAAAATTACAATTACTCTCAATAAAAATGGAGGTTCTGGCGGGACAGACAAATTCTATTATACTTATGGAATAAACAAATTTTATTCAGATACAAATTTAACCCAAGAACTCACAAGCATGACATTCCCAACTCGTGGTGGTTATACTTTCAGCCATTACTATGGAGATGGAACATGTGGAGGAAATAAAGATGAACAATACTCCATGACGACTTCTGGCGTGACATCAGGGGATTTGTATATAGATATCTATAAAGATGCAACACTCTATGCAAAATGGAATGGAATTCAATACACAATCACTTTGGATAACAACGGTGGTTCTGGCGGAAGCCTTGGAAAAACCACATACACAACTTCGCCAAGTGCTCAAACCATTTCAATAACAAATCCAACGGCAAAAACAGGTTATCATTTTGATCATTATACCTTTAATGGATATTCTGGTTCAACTCCATCAGTTTCGGGAACTACTTTGACAATTCCGGCAAACACTTATGGGAATTTAACAATAACTGCAATTTGGAGTCCAAACACATACACGGTTCACTATTCGCCTTATGGTTCCACAATTGAGAATTTGCTTCCATTTGATCCAAGTTTTGAATCAACAGCAACTGGAACAATGAGTGGTTGGACGAATCAAGCAGGAAACGCAACAATAAAGGTTGTTTCTGGCACTGCTTATGGTGGAAGTAAATCACTTGAAATTGCAGGAGCAGATGGCGGAAGTTATAGAATTTATCGAACTTGTCAAGGAGTTATGAATGGTACTTATAAATTTAGTGCTTATTTGAAAACGAGTGGCACAGGCGGCATAAAAATTGAACTTTATGGTGGCGACTATAATTGGTCGGGATATCAGAAATCATATACCGGCAATGGCTCGTGGCAACGTCTTGAAGTGTCAATACCAAAATTGACTTCAGACACAACAATCTATGCTTTCCTATATACAGGTTCTGCAACAACATATTATGATGATGTATATCTAACCAGGTCTGCTCAATTTAGTTCAACTTTGTATGAGGCAACTGCAACATACGATGCGGAAATGCCTAAAGTCACTTTGCCAACCAGGGCAGGATATTCGTTTGGTGGTTATTTCTCATCGGTTCCATCCTACACAAACCAGTCTTCTTCACAAAACAACTTAATGAGTGATTCTTCGCCAACTTGGAGAATTGGAATTGGGACTTCGTCGGGGTATTCATCATCTGCACTTCAAGTTGGATATATGCTGAAATTTTATTTCACATATTCAACCACGGCGACACTGAATTCAATTGACATAAATGATGTTAATTACACTGATTATTGTGTTATTGATACAACTGGCACAAAGAAAGTTGTTTATGGCATTGTCACATTAACAAGTTTGGGCTATGTTAATCAATATAGTTTCATTGATTTAAACTTTTCAGAAAATACATCCGTTTCCGTGACAGTGAATACATTGGCTATTTGCTCAACAAAAAACATACAATATTACACATCAAAAGGAAGTAGTCAAAAAGTTTACAAACTTACGCAAGGTATATCTTTGTATGCCGACTGGCTTGTATCAAAACAAACTTACACAGTTTCTTGCGAAACAAATCTTTCAGGATGGAATGCTTGGACTGTTGGAAGTTCTGCTCATACAAATTGTTTCATATATGATGGCGACACAATTTTCTGCAATGGAGTTTCTGGATTTGAAAATTTATATATTCCAGTGACAATACCTTCTGGCTGGACAACAACTTTCTCGTGGTATTGCAATATGCCAACAATCAGTGCAGACTATGGAGGTATTGGTGCAGGGAAAATGCGTGTTCAATTGCTAAATTATGTTCCAACTGATGGCAGCAATGTCGGAAATGAAAAAGCTTATGTCGAAATGGCTTCTGATGCGTCCAGCAACTTTTCAATGACTTATTCAACAGCGGGAACTTATTATCTTGTGTTCAACTTTGGATTCTGCAATGACGGAAGTTTATTAGAATATATGATTAGAGATGTGGAAATGGTTTCAACAAAAACAGCCACATCGTCAGTTACGCTTCCAGCAATTTCAACAAGAAAGAATAACACGGCGAACTGTTGGTCTGGTGGCTCTAATTATAAATACTCGGCGAACAGCGTTTTACCTGTTAACAACAATAAAACATTAACAGCAGAGTATACGACTAATAAAGTTAATGTTGGATTCTATGTTGAGTCAAAAAGTTATTGGAGTGGTGCGTCAATTTATATTAATGGCACACAAAAATATTCAGATAGCCAACTCAAAGTTGGATCGAAAATATCTGCAGGAACTTATGATGCAGGAACAACTATCGAACTTCGCGCAACTGTAACAAAGCTTGCTGAAGAAAAGAAAGAATATGGTGTCGAGTTCTGGGGTAGAACCGCTATTAACAATAGCACGACTTCCTCGCAATCAGTTACTGTTACTGTTACTCTGAATGATGATGACTTGTGTTGGGTTATTGGAGATTATATTAATAACTGTGTTGCTGAAGGAACATTGATTACACTTGCTGATGGCACAAAAAAGAAAGTTGAAGATTTAACGCTTTCTGACAAGCTTTTGATTTTTAACCACGAAACTGGAAAATATGATGTTGCAAGCATTAACTTTATTGAAAATGATGGCAGAAAGATATATGACATAATTAATTTGAAATTCTCAAATGGTGTTACATCTCGTGTTATTTATGAGCATGGTTACTTTGATTTGGATCTAAATAAATATGTTTATATAAGGGATAATACTTACAAACAATATATTGGACATAGATTCTATTCTGAAAATGGTGTTGTGACTCTTGTTGACGCCTTTATGACGACAGAGAGAACGGGATGTTATAGTCTTGTCACATCATATCATTTGAACTACTTCACAGACGGCGTTTTGTCGATGCCTGGTGGAATTAGTGGATTGTTTAATATATTTGAATATGACGAAGATTTAAAGTTTAATCAAGATGATATGAAACTTGCAATTGAAGAATTTGGATTATTTGAATATGAAGATTTTGCAGACTATGTTTCAAAAGAAGAATTCGATTCTTACCCAACAAAATATCTCAAAATTTCTATGGCTAGAGGGCTTATGACATGGGAGGACATTGAATATCTGATTGCAAGATATTGCAACAAATGATGGAGAAAACATGAGAAAAGAATTTAAGCGAAAACTGAATAGGAGAGAGAGTTGGATAGCGGTTATGCTACTCAGCCTCTTCTGTGCGCTTATTTTTGGAATTTGGATGAGTAGTGGTGCGTGGTTTGGCGATCGTGACAGGGCAGATCTTTCTGTCACGCTTGCGACCATTGAAGTTGATGGCAACACAAACGAAAGTTTGAGAAAAACTGTTTATGTTGCTCTTCGCAATCAACAAATTTTGAGTGAGGACATCACGTTCTGCATCACGCCACGCAGTTCTGAATTTTATGCTCGAATTGGAGTGTTTGTGACAACAGACTATCCAACCAGTGCGGTTGCAAAAGATGTGATTAAATTCCAAAACTTTGTCCCAACCGAAAATGAGGGATACACTTGGGTTCGCGATGGAGAATGGTATTATTTCTGTGATCAAAACGGAAAACCTGTTCCGCTCAGTCACAAAGATTCCGGGAAAGCGTTTGGGTTTATGGGCAAAGAAAGTTTTGTTATGCCGAATGGGCTCAGACCACAACACTATGCTTCTAATGACACAGTTGAGCTTGAAATTCGAATTGAAAGTGTTCAGGCGAGAAACGTTGAAGACGAGAGTGTCACAAAACTTGCACCATTCTTCACGACGCAATATCCAAAAGATGATTTTGTCGTCACATTCAAAGACCAAAACGAAAACACTCTCAAAACTGTGACAACAAAATACGCAGGAGATGTCACGCCGCCAACCGCTGCGAATGTTGCCGGAAAAATCTTTGAAAGTTGGAACACTTTGAAAGATGGAACGGGTGCGGATATCTCGGGCGAAGAATTTAACAATATTTCACAAAATCTCACGCTTTATCCAAGATATAAGAGCAATGAGGTGACAGTCACGGTTGTTCAAACTGCAAACGGAGAGATAACCCCAGGAACAACAACGACAATTTATGGAGATACGCTGAATTTTGATGTCAAGGCAAATGGTGGATATAAAATTTCTTCAATTTTGCTTGGCGGACAAAGTGTTGAGATAAAAGACGAAAATGAGCAAACAGTTGTTGTCCAAAACATCATTGGTGACACAACGCTCACTGCAACTTATGCACTTAAAGACTATTTGATTTCGGTCATGAGCACAGGCGATGGTGTGACGACACCAAACACAAATCAAAGCGTTAGATTTGGTGATGACATTTCGTTTACCTTTGTTGCAAACGAAGGGAAATATATTTCATCGCTCAAAATTGACGGGGTTGAAAGAATCTCGGGTGTTTCGACCAAAAATTATGAACACACATTTAACAGCGTGTCGGCAGACCACTCGGTTGATGTTGTGTATGAAACAAGCATCTATTCAATAACAACAAATGTTGTTGCGCACTCGGACGGATATAATTATGGAGAGATTACGCCGACTGAAAACACTTGCGCTCATGGAAAAAGTGTTAACTTCACGGTTTCGGCATTCTCTGGGGCAAAAATTTCTTCAATCAAAGTCAATGGCGTTGAAAAGCTTGTTGGTGGAAATGATCAAACAAAAACAAATATAAATGTTGCACCAACCTCCGACACGCTGGTTGAGGCCACATTTGAGCCGCTTTGGAAGATGACCAAAATAGATTCAAAATTCTACATAACTGAATATCTTGGGAACAATGAAAACCTTGTTGTTCCGGCAAGGATTTATGATGCGGCAAGCGGGGCAGATGTCAATGTTTATGGCGTGAGAAGTCTAAACTATATGCCAATATCGCTCACACTTTCAAGCGGCATTGAATATGTTGGCGGAAATGGATCAAACAACATTTTCTCAACAACCGAAGCAGGTGTGACAAGCATAACTCTTCCAAACTCAATCACAACAATTGATTCTCGTGCGTTTTTGGGGTGCTCTGAGATTGTGAATTTTGGAGTGCCAAGCAAATTGCAAAAAATTGGGGATTATGCCTTTGCAAATTGCTCAAGAATAACCTCATATGACCTGCCAAAAACATTGCTTCAAATTGGTGTGGGCGCGTTTGACAGCAATGTCAACATGAGTCAACTCACATTCAATTCTGTTGCCGCTCCAACAATTGCGGACGGAAGCATATTCGCTGGGACGACATCAAACCTAAAAGTTCGCGTTCCAGTTGGCGGAAAAGCAAGCTATGTTTCGAATCTGTCAAATCGCTCATTTGCCGAAAACACATATATGTATGGTTTGACGGGAACAACGCCAATTGCAATATATAAAGATAATATATTTAGATATATATACTATATTGATATACTAAACAGCTCTGGCGGAAGTTCAAATCCACCAACCGGGCGTGTTCAAGTTTATCAAACACAAAATTTTAGTGTGACATTCACACCAAGCGCGGGAAACCGCATCGAAGCAATTTATGTTGATTCATCTGACGAAAATTTGATGAGTGTTGCCGAGGGTGACAGTCAGACATATGTTTTTGAAAACATTCAAAACTCACATCTTATTGAGGCGGTTTATTCAAAAATGTATGTCCGTCTTGACATCAATGGCGGAACGGGCAAACAACCGCTTGTTGTGTATAATGATGACAAGTCACAATTCAAAATCAACGACAACATTGAGCCAACAAAGAGCGGCAAAGAATTCTATTATTACAGCACAAACAAAGATGATAATGAACGAGGGCAAAACGGAATGCGTTATGACCTTGGCCTTTGGTATGATTTGCCAAGCACAACCGCAAGCACAACGCTTTATGCAATATATCTCACTCCAACCTCATACACAACAACCAGTCAATATGTTGTTGTTCCAAAAACTGTTAACGCAATTGCGGGCAGTTCTTCAAAAAATATGTTTGGCTCGTCGTCTGATTCGACATTGAAATATATCACGCTTCACAGAAACACAACAACAATTGGCTCATACGCTTTGTATGGCTGCAAAACACTCACTGGCATTTCGCACAGTGACGGCGTTGTTGCGCTTGGTGACTATGCAATGGCGGGCTGTGTTGAGCTTGTGAAATATAGATTTTCACCACTCACGCAAAGCGTTGGAACATTTGCGTTTGCTTCTGACACAAAACTTGAAAGTGTGACAAATCTTGAAAATACTCAAGTTTCTCAAATTTCTGAAGCTATGTTTTGTGAATGTTCTTCGCTATATGAAATCTTGCTTCCAAACACAATTACTTCAATTGGAAATGAAGCGTTTGCAGCATGTGAAAAACTCACAAGCGTTGATTTGTCAAAAACAAAAACTGCAACAATTGGAGTGAAGGGATTTGCTTATTGTGGCAATTTGTCAAAAATTCAATTCCCAACAACATTAACTCTTATTGATGACGGAGCATTCGCAGAAGATAAAAATCTGCGTTCAGTGCAAAATCTTGAAAAGACCATTGTTTCAAAGATTGGTTATGGCGTTTTCGAGGGCTGTTCAAACCTTTCAAGCGTAAAACTTCCTCAAGCATTATCAACACTCGGAGAGTCCGCATTTGAAGGCTGCTCCAATCTCACAGCAGTTTCTGGTTTTGAAAACACGGCGGTCAAAATTCTTGAAGCAAGAACATTTGCAAATTGTTCAAGTCTTTCGACTTTGTCACTCGCAAGAGGATTGACAGAAATTAAGACTGAAGCATTGATTGGCTGCTCCATACTTCGAAATCTTGACACACTCTCAACAACAAAAGTGACAAAAATTGGCGTCAGAGCACTCAAAGACACCGCGGGACTGACATCAATTTCACTTCCAACATCAACTTTTGTTTCATTTGCACAAAGTGCATTTGAAAATTCGGGAGTGCAAAAAATTAACAATCTCAAAAACTGCTCAAAATTTAAGAGTTTTGGAGCATCTTCTTTCATGAATTCGGGACTAAAAGAAATTGAATTCCCAAACTGCACTTTTTCAATTGAAGCAAGTGCATTCAAAAACTGCACGGCTCTCACAAAAGCAACATTCAACAGCAAAACTGCACCAACCGCTCAAGAAACAAGCTTTGAAGGCACAACAAGTGCGCTACAAGTTTACATCCCAAACGGCAGCATCGATGCGTATGCACCACTTTCTCTTGGCGGACTTCACCACAAAGGCTTTTCGTCTGGCTTTGACACAACCCTTTCAGACTATAATGTGGTTGAGTATATTGAATCCACGGGCACACAATATATCGACACCGGACTAACCATGGAAAAAACTGACACAACACGCTTTGAAATTTACGCTCATTTGGTCAACAATAACTCATGGGGCGGGGTTAATGCCTACATGCAATATCAAGCAAATTTGGGTGGTGGACAAAAAGGCTTGTATGAAGTGCTTTATGACGGCGGAACTCACAATGAAACAGTGCTCTTTAATGGAGTGAACAAGTATAATAAAGATTGGTCAGGTTATGCGGGCGATAACAACAAAGTTGTGATTATAGGAATGGGGAACAAAGACAATGCTTTGTGGACTGGCAGCAAACAATCTGGCAAATGGTATTATGTTAAATTCTATAAAAACGGAAACCTTCTTCGCGACTATGTGCCATGTGTTCGCAATTCTGACGGAGTTGCAGGACTCTATGACAAAGTTGAGAACAAGTTCTACACAAATTCGGGCACGGGTTCATTTGGCTCTGGCGCAGCAACGGGTGACGCGGTTGAAGAATATCAAAGAGTGGAATATATTGAGGCGACAGGGACTCAATACATTGATTCTGGCTACAAGCCAACAAGTGAAGTTCTTAAATATGATTTGGAGTATGCGATAACTTCTTCAACATGTAATTTTTCGATAATGGGAAATAATGATGACACAGATAAGTATTTTGGCATACAATTCTGGGGCAATCAATTTTATGTCGGCACAAGTCGAGCACTTTTGTATAAATCATGGACACAAAATCAAAAGTATCACAAAATTGTTGAAGCAAATAATGGAACATTAACAGTGACAACTGATGGAGTTAGCGAATCAACATCTTATGTCTCTTCACTATATAAAAACTCATCAATAGGATTGTTTGCATGCAAAGGCGACACAAAAGTTGTGTCGTATGGTCATGCAAGGATATATTATGCAAAAATTTATGACAACAATATTCTTGTTCGTGACTTTGTTCCAGTTGTTCGCTCGCGTGACGGCGTGGCGGGGCTTTATGACATGGTTGGACACAAATTCTATGCAAATGCCGGCTCTGGCTCGTTCAAGACGGGTGGGGTGATTTCTGCGGACAAAGGAATGTCAAATGGTGCAACAATGCATTATATTGGAAAATCTCAAGTTGTTGCGACGTGCATTGAAGACATTTTCAAAAGGCATTTTGACATCACAATGTCAGACGCAACCTACTATTTTGACGCAAACGAAACAAGGACGATTGAGATCAATGAAGAACTCCCAGCAGGCGCCGTGGTGAAATACACTTGGAAAAAATCAAGCGGGGAAACGGGCTCTGGCAATTCGTTCAAAGATGTTGGAACCTATCATGTGACAGCAACGATTGCAGGGGGCTACTATGCAACAACAACGGCGACCGCAACACTCACCATTGTTCAACCTTCTCTTTCTGGCATCACATTCACAGACAAAACATTTGTTTATGACGGGACAAAAAAGAGCATTGAAATCACCGGCACACTGATTGAGGGCGCAAGTGTTTCATACTCAATAAAAGGTGTTAACGGAGAAAGCGTTGATGCTGGTGCAACAAACGGAACAACTCAGGTTGGCGTCTACGAAGTGACGGCGACATTTGGCGGCAATTTGGCTGGCAACAAGCTTGTTGCATATCTCACGATTCTCAAAGCAACACATCGCGTTACACTTTCAAACAAAACTGTCACATATGATGGCAACGCACACACTCTTGCATTGCCAACACTTCCAAGTGGCATGTCAGTTGCGTCATCAAGCGTAAGTGGCAAAGAATACGATGACAACCACAACCCAACAAAACCTGTTTCAGCAACACAAAATGGGGGAATGGTGACAAGAACAAATGCCGGGAACTACACAATCACAGTCAACTTCAATGGTGGTCGAAACTATAACGACATATCTTCTTCCGCAACGCTCATTATTCAAGCCGCAAACCTCACAATTTCTTTCGCAAAAACCAATGCCTACAACGGACAAGGTTGGGTATATGATGGAACAACCCATGAAGTTAAAGCAACTGTTTCAAATGGAGCAAATGTTCCAATATCTTATTCCTATACGGGCACGCTTTCACGCTCTGACAACAACTTCCGTGATGCAGGAACATACAATCTCACCGCAACGCTCAACGCTGGACCAAACTATTTTGCTGCTTCCGCTTCCGTCACATTCACAATCACAAAAGCAGATCTCTCAACAACATTGAATAATGAAACATTTGTCTACACAGGAAGCCCTCACACATACACTCTCACAAATGGAATTGTCGGAAAAGGCAATGATGGAACATTTGCCGTTTCAAGATGCTCCATTGTCTATTCTTACACCGGAAGAGAGTTCGCTGCAAGCGACACAAACGACATAACAGAGCCAACTGGTGGCAAAGTGGATGTCAACGGAAACACTGCAACAAATGCCGGCCGGTATTCCATGAAACTTGTTATCACGGCGCCTTTGACGCAAGATACCAAGATACAAAACTACAACCCACTCACGATCACAGGAAAAGATAATTTCAAAATCCAAAAAGCAAAAGGTTGGTTTGCTCTTGACAATGTATATGCTTTATCCGACACAACTTTTATAAATAAATATACTTTTGACTCAAATGTTCAAAATGAGCCCCAATTGACATTTTCATCAAGCGACCCAACAAAAGCAAACATAAGTAGCGCCGCAACTGGTGCAGTTTATGTGACAACAGATGTTGTTGACAGGACTTCATCAACAAGCAATTCACAAGTTGTTATAACAGCAACAAATGCAAATATTTTGCCAACAAGTTTTATAATTAATTTGATTCCGTTCAGATATGATTCTTCAAAATCTGCAATCATTCAATACACCAGCTCAAAAGGCAATGATGGAGATGCAGTTGTTTTCCCAGCACAACTCACTCCAAACAAAATCACATACAATACAATAAGTGCTGAAAAGGAAACTCTTGACGTAAAAATGATTGACTGTTATCAAACAGGTTGGATAATAAAAACAAATCATCCAGCTTTGTCTGCAAGCGTCACCTATGGTGTTGTTGATGTTTCGTCAGGCATAACTTCAATCGGCGAAGATGCGTTTAATGGCGCAAAAATGACATCAATAACTTTGCCTTCAACAATAACATCAATTGCTGATGATGCTTTCTATCAATCAACAGTTGTGAGAATGACATTGAATTCAACAACAATAAACTTTGGCACAAATGCATTCAGAAGCATGAATAATTTGAGCGTCATTCAAAACAATCAAGCCCTTTCAGCAGCCTTCAGTTTGAGTCGTATAAATAGCAAGGTTTGGAGATTCTCCGCAACGGCTCTCAACGAAAGCAACATAAATCTCAGCAGCACAACAGCAGTTTCTGAACTGAAAGCGAAAGGTTATTACTATGCAATTGCAGACAATTCTGTTTCTGTTGAAGTTGTCAACACGGCAACAACTTGGTACTCAACATTAAGTGCAGCGTTTGATTATGCAAAAGGCAAGACGGCAACTGTTTATGTTTGGAGAAATTTGAGCTTATCAAGCTCAATCGTTATGGAAACAGACTCAACAAACATAAAACTCACAGCACAATATGAATGTATCGTCACTCGTGCAGCGGCAAACTTTGATTTATTCCATGTTGGATCTGGTTCAAAATTGAATTTGTCATCAGGCATTATTCTTGATGGTGCAAAGGACACCTACACAACAAACACAACAACCGTTGTTTATGCTGGGTTGGGTCAATTTGTCATGTCTGGCGGAATAATTCGAAACAATCGCTCTCAAAATGGCGGAGCCATCTATATCAAAGAAAATAGATCCTTCACAATGGAGGGTGGAACCATCCAAAACTGCGTTGGCACAGATGGTGCTGGTGCAATTCATATGGAATCCGGTTCAACATTCACAATGACGAATGGAACAATTAAAAATTGTGAGGCTGAAAAACTTGACGGCGGGGCAATTTATGTTTCAGCACTTGCAAAAGTTTATCTCAATGGTGGAACTATAGAAAGTTGCACAGCAAACAATAGTGGCGGAGGTTTGTTTATAACCCCTGATGCTCAAGTATACTTAAGTGGTGGAAAAATAAATAGTTGCACTGCATCAACATTATATGGAGGAGCCATCTATAATAATGGGACCTTCACAATGAATAATGCATATTCGAGTATTGGTGGAACAGTGGACAATCTGTTATGGGCAAGCGCTGCAAAAAAAGGTGGGGCAATTTATAACGATGGAGAAGGAGAGCTTAAATTGTCTGCAGGAAAAATTATGGGGAAAACACTTATTCTTGAAGAATATCAGGGAAACAGCACTGGTGAAGGAGGAGTAATATACAATGTTGGTTCTGCGACAATTTCTGGAGGTATAACAATAAATGGAATTATTAACAAAGGCAATGGCGGTGGAATATTTGTTGCCGGAGGCTCAGTTACAATAAACTCTGCAACAATTACGGGCAAGGTGACTTCTTCCGGCGCAGGTGGAGGTGTTTATGTCTCTGGTGGAATTTTCATCCTTGATGGCGGCACAATTAATGCCTGTTCAGCAACCAATGGTGGTGGTGTTTATGTTGCTGGTGGAACTTTCAAACTTAATAGTGGCACGATTGATGGTTGTTCAGCAACCTATGGTGGCGGAGTCGCAACGAGTGGGTCAGGAAAGTTTGATATGACGAATGGCACAATTTCAAACAACACTGCAAGTGAAAATGGTGGCGGTATTTGGTGTGACACGGCTGGTTGGACAGGTTCCGCTGCTGATACAAAAATCAGTGGAGGTTCAATTTCTTATAATTCTGCAGTTGATGGTGGTGGGATATATTTAAATAATCCTGCTGATGGTTATAGTTCCATCCGAACGCTTTCAATTTGGGGAGGTACGATATCCGGAAATGAAGCATCAAATAATGGTGGTGGCATTTATGTAGATATTTTAACAGAAATATATTTTAGTCACGAGAGCCAAACACCCCATTCACCTGTTATAACTTCAAATGTAGCTTCAAATGATGGGGGTGGAATTTATATGAATACACCAAACAAATTCTATTTTTGGAAAGGAACTACTATTACATCAAATACTGCTCTTAATGGTGCTGGAGTCTTTATAACAACAATCGAATTGAATACCCTTTTTAAAGATTTCAATGGAACATTTTATTTTAATGATATAAAAATTTATAATAATAAAAATGATAGTGGTCAAGCTGTTCAACTAACATTGTCTGATTACTACAACTATACAACATATGTATTAACTGGACGAACAAAAATTGAAGGGCGCGTTCAGATGGCTTATAAGAGCGGTTTCTCATTAGGCGATGCAGATTGGTCCAACACAACTGTTATAGAAATTGAACCGCTTGGCGACTTGGCATCAGAATATGGCTACGACATAAAACATAGATTGTTGCGGAATTTAAATAAATCGATACGACCTACAGATGCTCCAAAAAACAAAAAACAATATTTCACAACGACCAAAGGAAAAATTATAGATTCAACATATAAATTTGACAATTATAATTCATGTTCGTCTTTGCTTATTGTTAAATAATAAATTTAAATATTGACATTTCAATGTATTCTTGTATAATAGAAGCAAGAGAAACAAGGAGAATAATATGGGCAAATTCAGCAAAGGAAAGAAAATTGTAATTGGACTTGTTGTTGGAGTTTTGGCAACAACAGCAGTTGTGTGTGCAACAGTCCCACAAGTGAGAGAATCAATCAAAGATTTGATAAGCAAAATAAAAGGTGAGCAAACACCAAAAGAAAAAGAAAAGCAAGACAAAGAAAAAGCACAAGAAAAAGCCCATGATGACGATCACTATCAAAATCTCACTGATGATGAAAAGAAAGATTTTGACAAAAAGTTGGATGAACTTGTTGACAGCGATCACTACAAAAATCTTGATGATGAGGAAAAAGATAAACTTCTTGACAAGTTTGTTGAGTCTGAAAAAGTTCAACAAGAAATAAAAAATGACAAACCAGACAAAAAACCTGCCGAAATTCAAACCAAAATCGAAGACAAACAAACAGAACTTGAAAATGTTCAAAAAGAAATTGAAGATTTGAAAAATTCTGGTGCAAGCGAAGAAGAAATTGCCAAAGCTGAAGAAAAGCAACAACAAGTCGAGGAACAAATCAAGTCGGCAGAGCAAGAAAAAGCGTATTGGGAAACTGTTGAAACTGTCAAAGAGTCAACAACAAACAACGTAACTTTTTCCATTGAGAATCCTGGGACGACAATCAGACGCATAAATGGAATTTACTCTTATGAAGGAAATGCTTATTTTAACATTGATGCTGTCAAAGAAGAAATTATTGATGGCAAATCATATTATTCACAAAGCAACCAATTTTGTCGTATATCAAAAATAGTTAATGGTGATGAAACATATGAAGAGGTTCTAAAATTAATTTCTGAAAGCGGTAGCATATGGGTTGAAAAAACTTGTATAAACAAAAATTCACAAGAGCAATTAGACAAGTTTGACGAAATAAAGAATGGAATCTCAAGCCTTACAGGGCTTGAAAATCTTGGTTACACATTAAGCGTTGTTGAGTCTTGGGAAACAACTGATTACTCCAACCCTGAATATATAGTCAAGGCACAAAGTGAGGATGATGAAAGATGGTATATGGTTACATATGAGCCAGATCTCGATATATATAGAAGACAATCAATTAAAAAAATATGCCCAGAATTTTGGGCACAACTTGAAATTGAGAGATCTCAGACTGCAACAACATCTGCCGAGGCGCAGGCACAAGCGGAGATTGAAGAGATTTCGACAAGAAATGAAAATGGCAATGTGACAGGTTTTGATTGGAATGCATACGCGGACTTGATGAAACAAAAAGAAGCGGAGAAAGAAGCAAAAGAACTTGAGCAAACCGTGACTCAACAAGAAAGTGTGACATACTCTGATCAAGAACTGAGCCTATAAGGTCGCGTCGGTGACTTTTTGAACTATTATTGAAAAATGACATCTTCAAAGGAATGGAGCCCCGCTCCATTCTCTTTTATTAAATAGTCAACCGCGCGCATAAGTCCGTTTATGTATGGTTTTCTTGAATAACTTGAATGAGTCAAAATAATTTCCTCGTCGTCTGCCAAGAAATGGACTTCGTGGCGTCCAAAAAGCGTGCCTCCGCGAATGGAATAGGAGTTTATGACATCTTCTTCAAAGTTTTGGCACGAACTCGTTGAAGTCTTGTTGTTGTCTTCGTCAAGCATTGCAGAGATAATTTGTTTTGCAGTCCCGCTTGGAAAATCTGTTTTGTGCTTGTGATGTGCTTCAACAACTGCAATTTCGCCATCAAATTTTTTTGACATCGTCTTTGCCAAATTTTTGAATTTGATGACATTTTCAGAAAAGTTATCGCACTTGATAATCGGAATTTTTGCCGCAGCAAATTTTAGTTCGGACGCAAAAAAATCGCCTTGCCCTGTTGTGCCCATAATGAGTTTTGTGTTGGATTTCACACAATAATCCAAAACGTCCAAACTTTGATTTTTATTTGAGAAATCAACAACCAAATCAACTTTTTCGTTCAAATCGCCAAGTTTTTGAAACTTTTTGCTCAAAACATCAACTTCTCGCACTTCATACCCTTTTTCTTTGAGCCTTTCGCAAATGAGTTTCCCCATTTTGCCATATGCACCAACAACCGCGACAACACTCATATTTTCACCTCACATATTCTTTATGCTTGAAAAACAACTCTTGTTAACTTGACAATAAGTTTGACTTTTGTCATATTTTATATATGAAGAAAAATTTTAAGTCCATTTTGTTGGTTGTTGCTCTTGTTGTTCTCGTGCCACTGCTTTCGGGTTGCACTCTTTTTAATTTTGATCTCGACAAAATCAAAGAACAACTTGAACATGAATACGATTTTAATGGTCAATATGTTGTTGAAACGTATTATGAAAATTTGAATCAAGTTGAAATAACAAATCAAAAAGAATGCTTCTATATATATGAAATCAAGGATAATTCAACTTTTAATATCACTTATAAGGGCGAAACACTTGAAACATATCAAATTGAAGCATGCTTTTGTGGATATTTGACATTTGCTGACCGCCAAGATATTTCTGCAAAATTCGACGAAAACGGAAAAATGACAATAACCCGAATATATGATGACAAAACAATTCGCCTTGTATGTTTGCGTTCGGTCGGACATCCAGAAAAGTTTATCGGCACATATTCCTTCAAGTCTTTCCGCCGCAACGACGCAACAATCACAACTCCACCACAAAACTCAAACTATCCAGAACCAAACGACTATTTTGAACAAAGTCAAATCACATTTGAAATCGGCGAAAATCAAACCATAACAACAACTTTGGGCACGGGCGAACAAATCTGCGAAACATTTGTCTACACCGACACAAACCTTGTCATCACTCCAACCCAACGTCTCAAATTTGTTTCTGGCGACCTTGCAAAAATAACAATCGTTGACGAAACTCTCAACTACACTTTCACCTATTCAAAAAGTTAAAATCGTGCCCTATGCAAAATTACAAACAGCCGAATTGTCATCGTGAGACGCCACCCCAAAGCACTGCAATCTAACGATCTGATAGATTCCTAGAACGCCTCACTCTGCTTGCCCGTCTCGGAATGACACCCTTAGCATTGTCTCCTGCTATCGAGCACAAAGTGCGACATCCGGGTAGTGGAACGGACCGCGTCGGACCAGCGGAGCACAGCAATCCAAGTATCCAGATTCCCAGAATGCCGTTTTGGTGGTCGGCACTCGGAATGGAAATCAGTTTGCGAGAAATCTCGTCAAACCTTGTGTAAACTCTCACAAAATCACAGAAAGGTCAGGCAAGAAAGGGCAATTGCAATTTGTCCCAAGTAGTATACTGCATGATTGAGTATGCAGAGCAGTTTGTCGTTTTCTTTTCCGCCAAAATACATTGTGGAAAGAATGAGATCTGAAACAAAAATCAACGAGAGTCCGAGTGCGATTAACCAGAAACTTGGTGTCAAAACCGCACAAGTGATTGCATAGAGCATGACAAATGTGAGAACAAACGAATATGCAGCACTTTGCCATTTGAATTTTCCAAAATCAAGTTTCATGAGCGGGGAAATATACTTTATTATTGCGACTGTCAAGAACGCCGCCACGCCCAAAGCGATAAAAAGTCCCCAAACATTAAACGCTGTTTGGCACAAAACAAGGTATATAAAGTAAAATATATGTCCGACACCAAAAGCGAGCATGCCCCAGTTGAGATATGTGTCGGATTTTTCTTTTTGAACGACTTTGAAGTCAAGCAAAACATCGCCCGCAAGACCCATCACAAGTCCGAGTATAACAAAGATTGATTTCCAGTCGGTAGGTGCATATCCAAAAAACATCACAAGTCCAAGTCCCACAAAACCAACCGATGCGAGTGCTTTGAGATATAGTGCGGTCATTCCACCTTTTTGCACACGCACGATAATAAAAGTTGTTGCAAGCAAGGCACAAATAATTCCGCCGACAATTGCATAAATCATATTTCACCTCTAAAAAAAATTTTATCACAAACAACATTAATTAACAAAAGAATGCAAAAAAATTGCAAAAAAAGTAGCAAAAATGCTACTTTTTTTGTGAATTTTCTTCAATTTTGTGTTTTGTTGGTGCAGGTTGTTCAATTTCGCGAACATATTCTGCTTGACGTTTGAGATGTCTGAACTTTTTGAATTTGCTGAATTTTGGAACATAGAGTGATGGCTCATAAGCAAACAATTGCTCATGCTGAACGAGTTTTCCTTCTGCTCCAATAATGTATTTGCATTCAAGAATTGATGTTGCAAAATTTTTGATGTCTTCGTTTGAAACATTATTATATTTTTCAAGCGCTTTGTCGAGAGAATAAATGCCCCAGTTTTCTTTCAAATATTTTGCGTTTGCCACTGTTTTGAAGTTGCTGCTATCTTTTTGCAAAATTAGTTCAAGTTGAATTTGTGTTTTTGCTGAAATCAGTTCTTCTCGGCTTATGCCATTTTGTGCAATGTTTTGGAATATGCTTTTGATTTTTGTTAGACATTTTGAAACTTCTTGATTTGAACATTGAAATTCAAGAATGGCAACATTCCAAGCAGATTCTGTATAAATTGACACATTGTAGACCAATGGCTCTTCAAGGCGCAGTTTTTCGTAAAGAACGCCACCATATCCATTGAGCGAATTGACAAACACATCTGAAATTGGGTTGTTTTTTATTTTTGTTGGATAGAATATTGTCACAGACGTTTGCATGTCATCGTTGTTGAGAACATAAAAGTTGTATTTTATGGGTGCGCTGATTTCTTTTCGTTCATATTTTTGTTTCGGAGTTTCGTGGTCAATCTTTGAAAAAATATGTTTTTCAACAAGTTCGTCAACTTCTTCAAACGACTTGTTTCCATAAACTGAAATAACCAAATTTTCTGGGATATATTCGCGTTTATAAAATTCTTTTAGCATTTCAAGATTTGCCCCTTTGATGCTTTGTTTGTCGCCTTCAAGAAATCTTGGGTATTGATCGTTGAAGTGAATTGCCAACATGTTGTCGATTAAATTATCAAAATTATCTTCGACACCATGCTCTTGCAAAATAATTTTTTTCTCACGCTCAAATTCTTCCTCTGAAAAAGCGCAATCAAAAAGTCCTTCGCACAGTGCTTCAAAGCATTTGTCAAAATCTTTGCTGAGTGAAACAAAAGAATATTCCGTCACATCATAACCAGTTGACGCGTCGAGATCAGAACCCGAAAGCAAATATACTTGGTTGATTTCTTTTATGCTTCTCTTGTTTGTTGATTCTCCAGCAAGCATATGCTCCAAAAAGTGCGCATAACCTTGTTCATATTCTCTTTCATTGAGAGCGCCAACATTAAAGTGGAACAAGCATTCACTTGAAAGGGCGTTCGGATTTGTTTCAACAACAAGTTTCATGCCATTTTGATAGGTCTTTGTTTTTATCATATATGCTCCAAGTTTTATCTAATATATATCTATAATACTATATTTTATTTTTGTTTTCAAGGGCTAATTTCTTGTGTTGGAAGTTGCATCAAACCATTCGTCTGGTGGATTGTTGCCCCATGCGGTGATATAGGAGTTGTCGCGAGAATCAATCGCTTCGGCAAGAAGTTTTATTGTTATTGGTTTGCCGGCATCAGCATTTTTGAAAGTGTCGGAGAAGGTGATGACGGTGACAACACTCACAAGTCCAACCACTTCGCCATTATATGCTCCCGTTCTGCAAAAGTAATAGTAATCGTCATGTCCTTTAACCCAATCGCTAACACCACTTGTTTGTGACAAAGTGACTGCAATTTTATCTGTTGCGACACCATCGAGTTCTGTGGTGATTTTAACCCTTGCATAACCTCTTATGCCGGTGTTTTTGATTGAAAGATTGTCGCCAGGGAGAGCGATTGTTTCGCCTGATGAAATGTGTTTGGGGAGTGGCAGAGATTGAATTTTGTTTCCGTGTCCGTCAGTCCATTCAAGGTTTATTGCTTCAACAACAATTTGATTGCCAATTGTTCCACTTTGTTGCAGCATGGCGTAGGTGATTGTGCAATAACAAAGGATTGAGATGACAAGTGACATCGCAATTGCAAGTATCATTATTCCTTTGAATTTGCCAATTTTTTTGAACACGCAATTCTCCTTTACGAAAAATTATTCTTGGCACGGTCAAGCCAATCTGTTGGCGCATTGTCACGCCATGGGTGAGAAGAGTAGTCAATGACTTTTTGTTGCAAAATTTCCGCATCAACGCTTATGCGAAGGTTGAGTCCAGCATATAGGTCGTTTGTTGTTGGGTCATCATCAAATGTTATTGACGAAATAAAGTTGAGTGTGGTGATATCTTTTGCGTTTGCGTCAAAGTAGTAGCATAATCCGTGCTGATCTGGCACAAAGCCACCTTGACTTGTTGATAGGTTTGGTGTCACATTGTCGGGAACGGTGCATTTTGTTTCGTGGTTGTCATAATATGAATAAGCAATTTTGATTCTGACCACAGAGTCGACATTTGCGGAAAGAGTTATGGAAATTTCACATTCTTTTGTCGAACCCTTTGAAAAAGGCAGGGGTGATGAAATTGTTGGATTTGTGATTGAAACAATTGTTGCTTGTCCAATTTCGACAGTTTCTTGAACCTCTTTTTTTCCTGAAAGATATGCAAAAGAAATTGTAAGCGACAAAAGCACAACAAACAGCAAAAGACTAATCGCACCCCAAATTGCGGACGATTTTAATGATTTATTAAAGTTCTTGTGCAGTTTTTCTTTCATTTTCACCCCAAAATGTAATTTGATGAAGCATTTCCGCCCTTAAAGAAGAAGACACTTGTCAGAATTGGGTCCCAAACATTATAGTTCAATTCTTCATTAAACACAATCCTAAACTCACTGTATTTGCCAACTGGTGTGACAACACTAACATATGTTTGATGCCAAACAGTGTTGCCGTCAGCAAGCTTTTCTTCGACTTTTGTGTTGGTTATTCTTTCCCATTTTCCATATTGGTTTTTGCCCATAACGAACACGATTGGATTTTTGAATGGTGCATTGGTTGTTGCGTCAACATATTGCGACAAACTGTTATAGTTATACATTAAGAAACCAAAACGGTTTGATTTTGCTTCATATGTGATTTGAGTTAGAGTGCCGGAAAGAGAGGGCGCGATGCCACTCAAATTATTGTCGACATATTCTTGATTGAAGCGAGCGAGACCAGTTGTGTCATAACCAAAATACCCAGTGTATTTGTCAAGATATTGAGCATAAGCCGTTAGGTCGACAAAGTTGAGTCGTGCGTCCGAGTTGTCGCCATTCTCGGAATAAAGCTTTGAATAACTTTTCATTTTTGATGTGTCGACAAGGTCGTCTCGCCAAATTACTGTATCTTTGTATTTGTCCCAATCGAGCCCATGTGTGTCGACATAATATGACGAGTAGACAAGTTTGAGGGGATTGGTGAAATAGTCAAATCCGTCAATCATGCCTTTCATATACCAAAAACCTTGAGAAAATGTTCCGTCTGGACGAATAAGCCAGAGACCTTGACAATCTTCAACGCGAGGCTGGTCACCAACTGGAGTTTGATTTGTGACATTGGTATAGATTTCCCAATATGTGATTTTATAAATTCCCCAATTGATCGCTTCGGTGATTGTTGTCTTGACATGGTGGAAATTGCGCTGATTTTCTTTTGTTTCGTCAGAACCAAACTCAGTTATCATCAAATTCTTTATTGGGTTGTTTGCATCTGTTCCGAAGTTCCAAATGCAAGGCTTGTAGTTTGGGTCACTTGTCGGCAAGAACGTGCGGTTTTGTTTGACATAATGCCAAATGTTGTCGAGAAACATTGTTATTGTGTATGCGTCAGTTTCGGCGTCCCAGTTGATTTCTGTGTTGTTGCCTGTTTCTGTCCAAATTGAATACCAATCAGAAAGTGAGTATAGGTCGCAATATGTGTTCGGAATAATGGCGGAGTATGCTCGAGGTCGATTTGGCGTCCAAGGCACTTCTTCGGTCGCTGCATTAACTTCAAAATTGCCATAAACAACAGTTGAACTCGTGATGCCACGTGTTGCAAACTTTTGGCGTCCCAAGATTATGCCGTCTTGACGAGCATTTATGTATGCGGTGAAAAATTCAAGTGCAAGTTGTTGACGGCGGTTGACTTCCGCATCTGAAATTGTGCCACGAAGCGCTTCAATATAGTCCCAGCAATATGAACCAAAAGAGTTGTCTGCTTCCCAATTTGAAAGTATAAATATTTTTTGTTCATTCCTAAATTCAAGCATCAGGTTGTCAACAAGTTCAGCAAACTCATTTCGAACCATGTTGAGATATGGTTCAAGTTCTGTTGCACTTCGCCCATCATAGGCGAGGGTGTTCCAAGGGCAGGTCGCAAATTCATATGCAACCAAAACAAAAGTTTCGAGGTCGCTTCTATGAAAACAAGAGAGGAATGGTTTTGTATACAAGAGGTCTGTCATTGAGTAAACTGTTTCTTTGCTCCAATCATAGTTGTATGGATACATGCTTGCATAATTGTTTGAAAAAGAAAGTTTATAAACTGTTGAACCCAAGTCTTTTGCTGTGATGTTTGCACCTTCTTCAATATGGTTGGCGTCTGTAAAATTATATAATCCGCCCCAGTTGACTGTCCCAATGATGTCTTTGTTTTCATAACCATATGGGGAAGTGAGTGTTTGTTCATTCGAAAGTGGCGCAAACTCGTGATTTTTCAGTTCTTTGTTGACCCCAGTGTAAGTTTTGACTCCGTCAACATATTGATAGTGGTCGATGATTTTTACATCGTTTGTTGATGTTTGTTCTTGCGTGGAATCATAGAGATATTTGTCTGCAATTTTTGTGAGCATGATGTCAATTTGAATTTGATTGCTCAAAATGTTAACATCAAACAATCCGGTTGTGTTTTGCACGCCATCAACGAAAATTTTTGCTTCATAATAGGTTGGAGTCACAAAATTTAACAACCACTCGCCAACAAAGGTTTCGTTTGAAAGATTTATACTTGTTTTTTCGCCGTCTTGAATTTTTGAAGAAAATTTATGCCCAGTTGGTGAAACGCAAGCGAAATATAAACTGAGATTTGGGTTTATGTCATATTGAGTTGTTTTTTGATTGTTTAATGAAAAGACAATTTCACAATCAAAATGTTTGGTGTATTTTGGATAGAAAACAACGCGCTCTGTCACACCATTGAGCGTATAGGTTGAAACATATTCTCCGTTCTCAACTGAAATCAGGGGAGTTCCGCTTTTTGAGAAGAATCCGTTAAATGTGTATCCAGACCTTGTGAATTTTGATATGTCAGGAGCTGTTATTGTTGCGGTGGTTGAGACAATGCCTTCTTCAACTATATTGTTTTGCCAATCAACAAAAGCATAGTATGCGTCGGTTGAAATAAAGCAAGCATAAACCACTGTGTCTGTTGCTGGCATTGTGAAAGTGAGATTGTTTGGGTCAACTCCGTCTCCGCCGTCTTTGAGGAAATCTCCAATTTTCCAGCGTGTGAAGATATAGGTTGTTGAGTTATATTCAATTTGTCCGTTTTCATTGACTGTTGCAGAAAGTGTGATTTTGTCGCCAACAAAATAATTTTGTTGATTTGGCAAAATTGAAATTTCGGTCATATTTGGATTTGTTGGAACACCAGACGGAGAAACATTTCCGTCATATGTGAGAACCGTGAGAGTGAGCGGCGCTTTTTCGAAAACAACATAAATGCTGAGTTCATGTCTTGGCATTGTGACAACATATGTGCTTGACGATGAGAGCAAATCAGAATATTCATAAGTTCCGTCACTTTTTCTTGTTCTTGTTCCATAAAATCCGTTTATTTTGTATCCAGCATTGGAAGAGGCGGTGAGTGTGACATTTTGTTTGTATTCAAGATAGTCGGTTGCTTGCGAACAACTTCCCATTGTTGTGTCATTAACATACACACGCAGCAGATATTTTTCTGGAATAAACTTTGCAATAATGTGAATGTCTGAGTCTGTGATTGTGTAGTTGAAAGTAATTTCTGTGGAAAGAACTTCGTTTGTGTCAGCGTTTATCCAGCTTTCAAAAACATATCCAAATTCTTGGTGAATTTCTGAAATTTGGAGTGTGTGAGTTGTGTCGTAATCAAAAGCCTGTTCAAATGAATTTGTCACATTTCCGTCAACTGTGAGAGTTGCTGCTTCGTCATGACTTTTTGTCACTTTGAGAGTGTATTGATTGATTGTGAAATGTGCGTAGTAGTTTGCGTCAGCAATCACATTTGACAAAGTCCCCGCAACACCAACAATTGTGCCACCGTTTTGTGCTTCTGTGCTCCAACCGTCAAATGTCCAACCGCGCCTGGTTTGTTCAGCGGGGAATTGGACGGCGTATTCAGGATAGCGAGTTGTTTGCGATGCGACAACTGCGGTGTTGGTGTCGTTGAAAAAGACAACCGTAAAGTTTTCGTAAAAAACGCGAAGTGCAGGGTAGCCTTGATTATAGAATTCATTATTTGCAGCAGGATAGCCCCAAATTCGATTTGTTGTGTTGTCAGAAAAATCCCATGTGTCAAGTGGCGAGTTTGTGTTTGATTTGAGGGTGTCAGAACTCACAACATGACAGTTGGTTGCTGTGGCTTGTGCATCGTTTTTGTTTTGATAGTTGAAAAAACTATTTCGACTCGTGTTGCCCCCAGCGCTACTCCAACATGTTTTTGACAGGACTGCGCAATTGTTCACTGACCCTCTGTATGGATAAGCAACAATACCCCCAGTTTTGTAATATCCTTCAATTGATCTTATTGTCCCAACAGAATAACACAACTCAATTGTGCCAGCCAATATGTTTGTTGCAATTCCTGCCGCACGAATTGAGGCGGAACTCCATCCGCTGCTTCCTGATGAAGTGACATCTGCAGAAGAATAACAATTCTTTATTATCCCGCTTGAGTTGACAACAAGTCCGCCCACAAAGCAATCACGTATTGGGCCTCCAACCTTTCCATAGAGAGATCCCGAAACAAAGCAGCCGCTTATTGTTGATGATTCTGTTGCATTGATTGCAAGTGTTGCAATGTTATACTCATCTGTGGAAGACGAAGACGCTGTTGAACTGATTGAAACATTGACAAACCCAGAGTTTATCCATGTTCCGGACAATGTTTCGATCAAAGCAAAAGTTTTTGTTCTGTTAACGTTTGTGATTCCGCTCAAAGTGTAGCCTTGTCCATCATATGTTCCAGCAAAAGAGTTCATCATATTCCAATAGTGTGCGGACAAATCAATGTTTGCTGTTTGTTTATAAAAAGCAGTGTTCCATTGTGAATAGCCGTTGTTGATGCCCCACGCAATGTAAGCAAATTTCACAGCGGTGTCAATGACATATGGATTATTCTGTGTGCCGCCACCAGTTATGACCGCGGAAGAGCAGTTGTCCGACCAATTCCCGCTCGCTGCTTCAACTTTTGAGATTGTGTTTGATGAAAATAGAAATGAACACCCACAAATTGCGAGTGAGAAGAAAAATATGAAAGCAAATACAATGTTAAAACCTTTTTTCTTCATTTTTTGTCCCCAAGCAAAAAATTCTTATCAGTAGTTTAATTATATATATAATAATTTATACCATCACGCGCGCTTTGTGCAAACAAATTTGATATATTTATTCACTTTTATTATCTATTGGAACTTCACAACAAATTCAAAAAAAACATAAAAATCATCATGAGAATATGTGATTGTCATAATGATTTTTTTGGCGAACTCAAAAAAGAAGAACTTCAAGATTATGTCATTGCTTGTCAAAAAGCAGGCGTTCGGTTTTTGAGTGGCTCGTTTTGGACAACAAAAAAACAAGGCGACATTTTGCATGAAATTGCATCAAGAAAAGATGCAATCAAGCATGGAAAATGCTTTGCTTTGCATATTGAAGATTTGGGATTTATTCGTGACGAAATCGAACTTGAAAAACTGATTAAAACAAATCCATTTTCATGTTCTTTGACATGGAATTCCGACAACAAGTTTGCTGGTGGAAGCCATGGGGAACGGGGAGTGACAAAACTCGGTGAAAATGTGATAAAAAAACTCGAAAATAATCACATTTTATTTGACTCGGCACATCTCAACAAAAAATCGTTTTTTGACGCACAAAATATATCAAAAAATCCACCATATATTTCGCACGCTGGTTTTTGCTTTATTCGAGATGACAAAAGGAATTTGGACGAAGAACAAATCAAATTTATTGTGAAAAATAAAGGATTTATTGGGTTATTTTTTTATGATAAATTAAGCATGGCAAAAGACGCAGATAAATCCTGTTTTTCGGTCAAAAATATTGCCGAAAATTATGTGCGTTTTGTGGACAAATTTGGTTGTGAAAATATTGGTGTCGGTAGTGACTTTTATGGCATCGAAAACCCACCAAAATACCTAAAAAATTATTCTCAATTTCAAAATCTAATATGTGAACTAGAAAACCTCGGAATGAGTGAGGAAGAGATGGATAAAATATTTTATAAAAACTTTCAAAACTTTTTGTCAAAATGCAAGTTTTGATTATACTAAAAATATGAGACTTGATGACTTAAAATTTTTCAATCAATCTGCTCGCAGTCTTGCTCCACTTCTTTTGGGCAAGATTTTATGTTGTGAAAAAGATGGACAAGTTTTGCGTTCAAAAATCACAGAGGTTGAAGCATATTGCGGAGAAGAAGATTCGGCTTGTCATTCTGCTCATGGAAAAACCGAACGAACAAAAACCATGTGGTGTGATGGCGGAACGGTTTATGTTTATCTTTGCTATGGAATGCACAATATGCTCAACATTGTTTGCGCGGGTCAAAGACCCGAGGCGGTTTTGATTCGGGGAGTGGAAGACGCAAAAGGCCCTGGACGTGTCACAAAATATTTTGGAATCACCAAAGAGCAAAATGGTGTGGATCTCAAAACTTCAACCACGCTTTGGCTTGAAGACGCACCAAACGAAACCCAACTTCACACTGGACCTAGAATTGGCATTGACTACGCCCGCGAGCCCGACAAATCCGCCCCTCTCCGCTTTTGGATTGACTAAACACTCGAGTATTAAAAGTGTTTTTATCGCATACACTTTTTATGTTTATTGAAGTGTGATACTTTCAAACAAAAAACCGAGTTGAATGAATCAATCTCGGCTTGTTTGGCTCCCCAGGTCCGGTTCGAACGGACGACCTACCGGTTAACAGCCGGTTGCTCCACCGCTGAGCTACTGAGGATCATCTTTTGAAGACTTATTTATGTTAGCAAATTACAAATCTGTTGTCAATAGAATTTTATATTTTTTTCATGTTTTTGCGGTTTAATTTTGATGGACTTATGCAATTTCAGCAGATTTTTGAAAGAAGTGTATTTAATCATTTTAGTTGTTTGACAAAAGTTGCATATTTCACTATATTAAAAATAATAAAGCACAAACTATTTGAGAGGCGAGTGTGGAAGAGGAAAAGAAAGAGGGTTTGGAAAATGTTGAGGGGCAAAGACGTTTGCCTCCGCGTCCCATGCCACCACGTCCGCCTTTGATGAAAAAGCAAATTGTGATTGAGGGCGAGAAAGAGCAAGCAGTTGTTGAAAATTTGCAAGCAGAACAAACAAAAAACAAAGTTGAAACCAGCAAGCATGATGAGCCAAAAGTCGAGCCAAAACAAAATTATGATGTGCCAAGTCGCAAAGAAAAAAAGAGCCAAGAGCCAGAGCTTGTTCGTGAACAAAAACCAAAAGTTCGAATTGATAAAGACAAGGACAAGGCAGAAAAGAGAACGCATGAGAGAGCATCAAGCAAATTTAATAAAAAGAAATTTTGGTTGATAACAAGTGGGATTTTTGTTGGCATTGGACTTGTGGTTGGGCTCGTGTTTCTGATTATTTCGTACCTTCCAGCAAAGCCGCTTGCAACTCCACAAAATCTTATGATTTCCAGCAATAATGAAGCTGTGTATGTGACATGCGATGGTGTTGCGGGTGCAACAAAATATATTTTTGAAATTGACGGAAAAAAATACGACAGCAAAACCCCATCATTTGACTTGTCAAAACTTGTTGAACCAAAAGAGTATTCAATCAAGGCTTATGCAACTGGTGACAAAAAGGGCAGTTTGAGCAAGGCATCAAAAACAATAACATACGATTTGCGTAAAAAAATTCAAACACCAATTATTCATTTTTTCGAAAGTGGGTCAAGCGTGTTGTGTTGGTCGGAAATTGAGGGCGCAACGAGTTATGAACTCTTTTATAACAACCAAACCAAAGATTTGGGGCGTAAGTTGAGTTTTGACCTGAGTCTTTTAGGTGGTGGCGAATATTTGGTGCAAGTCCGAGCAAAAACAACAAAAACCGGATATGTTGAGAGTGATTTTTCGAACATTTTGAGATATGCGGTTTATGAAAAATTGCAGGGGATTGCAGGCAGGGTTTTGCCAAATGGCAAGATTGAAATAACAAGAGTCGAAAACGCATCAAGTTATGTCGTGACAATCAATGAAAAAACATTTGGCGTTGAAAAGTTTGATGAAGACAAATATATCGTTGAATTGAGTGTCGCAGGAATTGCACCGAACACAACAATATCCTATTTCAAAATTGAGGCGGTTGGCGAAAATTATTTTATTTCAAACAGTGTCGAACTTGATCCAGCAGTGAGTCTTGAATAAATAGAGTTATAAAAAACATACTAACACAAAGGAGTATGTTTTTTTGTTGGAAAAGCAATATTTTTCAAAATTTGATGAAAAATTAAATAATTTTAAGGAAAAACTACAAAATAATCCCGATGTTGTTGCTCGGGATATCTCTGTTTGTGAAAAAAAAGTTGGTGTCATATATCTTCAAAGCATGACCGACAAAAAGCTGATTTCTGAGAGCATTATTGCTCCGATTTTGGAAGTTGAAAAAAAGGAAGACCTTTCAATTCAAAACATAAAAGAGTCCGTTTTGCAAAATTTGGAGTGCAAAGACATTGATAATTTTTCTGATGCTCTGAAAGCGGTTGTTGAAGACAATGTTGTTATATTTGTTGAAGGAGAAGAAAAATATCTCAAAATTGATGCCGAAGATTTCACAACACGTCAACCTTCCGAACCTCCAACATCGTCTGTTCTTCGAGGTCCGCGTGAAGGATTTACTGAAAATATCAAAACAAACATTTCAATGATTAGAAGAAGAATCAAAAGTGACAAGTTAGTTCTAAAAAATTTGTTTGTTGGGAAATATTCAAACACCCAAGTGAGCATTATGTATCTCAATGGTGTTGCTGACAAAAAAATTTTGAAGCAAATTGAAAAACAAATTAAAAAAATTGATATTGACGGCATTGTGTCGTCATACTACATTGAATGTTTTTTGGAACAGCGCCCATATTCTCTGTTTAAGCAGGTTGGGTCAAGTGAAAAGCCAGACATCATATGTGCGAAAATATTGGAAGGTCGCGTTGCGATTTTGGTTGACAACAGTCCGATTGTGCTCACTCTTCCGTTCATTTATGCCGAAGAAGTTCAAGATGTAAATGATTATTATGGAAGATTTTATTATGCGACTTATATGCGTTGGGTTAGAATTTTGGGTTTGTTTATGGCGGTTATTGTTCCGGGAGCGTATCTTGCCATGCGACTCTATCACTACAAAATCATTCCACTAAAATTTTTGATTACGATAAGCAACTCCAATCAGGGATTGCCATTCACGCCATTTATTGAACTTTTGTTTATTCTTATTCTGTTCGAAATTCTTTATGAGGTGAGTTTGAGACTTCCAAAATTTTTGGGGCTTGCAACAAGCATTGTCGGAGCATTGATTTTGGGAGATACAGGCGTTAAGGCAGGGCTTATTTCTCCGCCCGGGGTCATGATTATCTCGATGAGCATTATTGCGGTTTATACGATTCCTGATCAAAATATGCAGTTGAGTTTGATTCGTTTTGTTTTTTTGTTGCTTGGTGGCACGCTTGGTTTTTGGGGAATGATTGCTGGAATAATTTATTTTTGCAACTATATGAATGAACTCAATGAATACTCAGCACCATATCTCGCACCAATTTCTCCACATATAAGAAATGATCGAAAAGATGCAATGATGAAAGCGCCACTAAAAGAAATGACAACACGTCCAAAAGCATTCAAAAATGTAAATAAGGTGAGGTTGAAAGATGACGACAAAGAGTGAAATCAGCACCAGACAACTCGGCATCATGATATTTTATGCTTTTTGCGGGTTGAAGTTTATTAACCTTGCATCTTTGGTTTATCAAAAAATTGAAGATGTGGCATTTGTCATTATATTGTTTTTGGCACTTGTTGATGTCATGGTGTTTTTGTTGGTTTTGGTTTTTATAAAGCGGCATCCGGGAGTGTCATTCTATCAATATTTGTCGAGCAAAATTGGCGTGATTTGTGCAAAAATAATTTATTTTTTGATTTTTTTCTATTATTTGATGCGTTTTTCATCATTTATTTCGGCAAACTATGATTTTTTGCGAGATGCAATATTTTCAAGTGCTGGAAAATATTTTTATCTTTCAATCATAATCCCTGTCGTTGTTGCACTTGGATTTTCATCAATGAAAGCATTTTCGAGAACGTGTGAGTTCTTTTTTCTGATTGTGATCTCTGGTTTTTTGCTCTGCGTTGCTTTGGGATATTTTTCAGGGTCATTTTCATTGCCATATTTAAGTCTTGACACAACTGCCGGTGAGTTTTTTTCTGTTTCGCTGGATTTTAATTATTGGTTTGGCAACAGTTTGTTTTTGTTGCTTTTTATGGATAAAATCAAAGTTGAAAAAAATTTTTTGAGAAGTTCAATATTTTTTACCATTTTTTCTTTTGTATGTGTCATTATTTTTGTTTTTTGTTTTTATGGGGTTTTTGGTAGAACTTCTTTTATTCATCACTACACAATCTATGACGTCGCGGTTTTTGGCCCAGAGACACTTGATGTTGGAAGACTTGATTTCATTCCAGTCATAACAATGATGTTTTTTATTATTTTGCAAAGTGGGATTATGTTTCGTGCGGTTTTGATTAGTCTTGAAGATTTTTGCGGTGCGAAGCACGAAAGGAATGTCGGAAGTGTCGTGATTTGTCTGCTTGCGAGTTTGGCACTAATATATTTCTTTTTTGTCAATGAAGACAAGACATTTTCATTTTTCCAAGGTTGGTTCAAGTGGCTGTCACTGATTTTGGCATTTATTTTTCCAATTTTGCTTTTGTTTGATATCCGAAAGCAAAGGAGGAAAAATGAAAAATAAGTTTTTGAAAATTTGGAAAGTTGTTTCCCATATGCCGATGTTTTGGGTTTTTGTTCTGTTGATGGCCATATATATGCCGACAGCAATTTTATTGCCCGCCGAAAACGATGTTGTTGTGGTCTGCACTGGAATTGGAATTGACAAGGCGGACGAGGGGATTGAACTTTCACTTTTGACCTTGATTCCTCAAAATTCTTTAACTTTTGCGGACAGTTATCGCCTTGTTTCAGCAAAGGCGAAAAATATTGCGCTTGCAACAGACAAACTCATAAATTTTCTCGGCAAAAGGGTTGACTTTGCACATGCGGCATATGTCGTGTTTGGAAATGAAATATGCAAAGAGGGAATAACTGCCATCATTGAAGATTTTATGCGATTAAATGATATTGGGACAAATGCCACAATTTTGACAACAAATGTCACAGCAAAAGAAATGTTTGAGACAACCAAGCAATTTGACACCAATTCAGGAGAAAAAGTCAAAGATATTTTGTATAACAACAAGCGTAGTCTGATGGACGTAAACACAAGCATTGATAGATTTTATAACAACTATTTGTCCCAATCTTCTTGCTCAATCGCGAATATGATAAAACTCGTCGACTCACAGGGTGAAGGGGTTGAAGCGACCAATCAAAATGGAGTCGCCGAAGGAGACGAGGGAACGGGCGGTGGAAGTTTGTCAAATACAAAAAAAGTGTCAAATGATGGCTCAAGTTCAATTTTTAAAAAAGCGAAAAAAGTTATGGACCTTGAGATGGAACAAACCCAAGCACTAAACCTTGTTAACTCAAGTGCATATGAAACGCGATTTGTTATTGAAAATTATATAACCGAAGACGGGAACCCGCTTGACGTGTCTTTTGAGATCTTGGAAAAACACATTAAGACAAATGCAAAAATTGAGGGCAACAAAGCAAGAATTGATTGGGAAATATATTTTGTTCTTGATGTTTTGGGTGTTGAAAATGAGGCAAATGACAGAATTTATAAAAATCCTCAAAAGAGTTTTGATGACGAACAAATGCAGCAAAGAATATCAGACAAATTCAAAACCGAATTTTTTGGAGTCTTGGACCTTTTGAAACCAGGGGACTTGGACTGCATTGGTGTTGGTGAAACATTGAGGAGATGCGGGGCAAAAAAATATCGGGAGTTTGTTGAAAGTTTGGGGCCAAATCCAAACATTCTTGAAAATGTTGCGTATTCAATAAATATTTCAATTTCAACAAAATAAACAACATCAAAACGTTCCGCAAAAAAAGTATAGGCAATTTGCCCATACGTTTTTTAATCTTTTTTTGTTTGTTTTAATCTGGTATCATTAGAAACCATATGAATTGCTAATGAATTGGTTTTGTTAAATAATCTCGAAAGGATTCTTTCGCCATATCTATCGCGAAATTCTGACGGGGTTAAATTTGTTGAAAACACAATACTTTTACCCATGTTATATCTTTCGTTCACAATGAGATATAAATATTCAAGCGTGACATTTTTGTAAATTGGTTCTGTTCCAAGGTCGTCAATAATCAAGACATCGCAATCAAGATATGGAGCGATAATGTTTTGTTTTGAATCTTCAAATGCTTTATGATATTCCATAAATACATTGTTAAGGTTAAATGAGGATGTAAACATAACAATATTACCAAGATTAATTAATTTATTTGCCATGGCTTCTGTGAGGAAAGTTTTTCCGACGCCTGTGTTTCCAAAAAGTCCAATATTTTTATATTTTGTTGTTTTGAATTTTTCGCACCATTCTTCCATTTTTTGATATGCAAGTTTGATTTTTTCGCGATAGTTTTCTTCAAACAGATCAAAGTTTGCGTTGTCAAATGTTGCGAGGTTTCTTGCAGTTCCCGAAAGGTTCAAAAGAATTGATGTGATTATTTCTTTGAGGCATGAGCAAGGTTCATTTTCGTCAAACCCTGTGTCGTGACATTTTGGGCATGAGTAGTGTGGAGCGATTGAAAAGTCTTTTCCAAAGTTTTTTTCAAGAATTTCTTGTCTTTGTTTTTCGAGTTCTTTGAGTTGTTGGGTTTCATCTTTTGAATCTTTTCCCCAAAACTCTTTTTTTGAAATTTCAATTGTGAGCGAGCGCATGAGTTTGTCAATTTTTTCAAAGTCTTTGTTTTCAAGCGCGACTTTATAGTTGGCATCGGCAATTCTTTCAGCAGATGTCTTTCTGTCTTTTAGTGTTTTTAGGGCTTTGTTCAAAATTATTCTATTCATAAAAACCTCACAATTCACATTCTTCGAGTGCATCATAAAAATCATTTAATTTTTCTATCGAAAAATTCTTAGATTTGATTGCAGCAGGATTTGATTTTGCGGTGGTATCAGCTGGCGGTGTTTGAGATTTTGCTTGCTCCAAGGTTTTGACACCATTTAGTGACCAAGTTGACAAGATTTTGTTCATATATTGCATTGGTTGGCTTTTTCCTGCGGCGATTGAACAAGCATAATTAATCAAATCTTCACCCATATTCCACGAGTTTGTCCAAGTTGAATAAAAGTCGCGGTCAAACGAATTGACAAGTCTGGACAAGCCAAGATTTTCGAGAATTTCTTTGATTTTGCTGTCAATTTCACGCAGAGACGTGATGTGTTGAGTGAGTGCATCGAACGACACGAGTCCAAGTTTGAACATTTTTGCAACCAAATCGTCCATTCCAGAAAGTGTTCTGATTGAATGAGAGAAACAATATTTTGCGAGCATTTTTAGAGCGTCATTGTCAAATCCCAAGTTTTTCCACTTGCAGATATAGTTTTCGACAACAATATCAAGGTTTTCGTAATACAAACCAAGTTCTCGATTGATTTCTTTTGCAAGAGAGATGAGATTTTCTCTGTTGTTTTCAAAATCTTCAATTTCTTGAATTGTAAATAGCTTCATTTCGTAATATTTAATTAATTTGCCGTCCAGCATCTCAAATGAAAAACGAGGGTTTTTCTTTCTGCTTGCTTTTGCAACATAAATGATTGCACCCTTGTCAAATCCAAGGTTTTTTGTCCATTTTGTGAAAAGCTCATTATCTTCGTGGGTTGGTTTTCTTTTTGAACCAAGTGCCTTGAAGATGTCGGCAACATCAGAGCCAATGAGTTCAAACTCTTTTAGTCTTTCTTCAACCTTGTCGGTTGTTGTGATGTTTTCTTGTGCCCAGTTTTTTGCAACAGTTGTTATGTATGCGTGTCCAACATTCGTGCCTTTGAGCCCCACACAATAACTCATAATCATCAGCAAAGCTTCTGGCTCAATGTGAAAACTTTCAATCACAGTATAATACTCCGTGTATTCGTTTGGAGTTATCATTCTGCCAGTTATGATTTCTTGTGCTTGGGCATTAAAAGTGCTGTATTTGTCTTTATTAAACTTTTTTGAATTGTTGATAAAGTTTTTGAGTGGCATATATTTTACTGAAACAGGGTAGGTCGAAAGAACTTGCACAAGTCCTTGTTCTTGCCAATATAAAAATGAGTCCAAAATATCTTGCTCGCTCATTGAAAGCACTTTTGCAAAACTTTCGAGCGTGTTGTCGTGTGCGTTTGAGTGAGAGCACATATAAAGCCCATAAATATACACTTTGACAGTCCCTTCTGGAGCATAAGGCAAAAACTCGTTAACGAAAATGTTATCGAGTTCAAGTTTGTTGTTGATGATTAGTTCTGAAGAAAAACTGCAAAGCCCCATATTAACCTCTTTTGTTGATGTTGTTTGTTTATTTATTGAAATTCTTTGATTGCCCGTCTTTGCAGGTCCATCTCAGAATGACATTTTGATATTCATATTGTGCAAATATTTTAGCATATAAAATATTTTAATACAATCAAAAATTTGAATTTGACAAAATTTGAGCGTCTTTTAAAAAACCCTGCAGACAAGGCAAGAAAATATTGCGCCAACAATCGTGCAAGCAAGAGCGAGAGGGATTGCATAACCAAGCCTTTTGACTGAGGTTTTTGAAAAGTAGATTGAAGCAATATAGAATGTTGTTTCACTGCTTCCAGCAATCACACAGGCACATCGAGATATGAATGAGTCTGCTCCATACTGACTGATTATGCTTTCGAGAATTGCGATTGAGCCACTGCCAGTGAAAGGTTTGAGAAGAACGAGTTCAATGATTTCTGCGGGCATTCCGATCGCACCAAAGACTGGCGAAAGCACACGAACGAGAAACGATGTTATTCCACTTGCACGCAAAAGTCCAACGCAAACAAGAATTGCCGCAACATAGCAAAAGATGTCAATTCCGAGCATCAATCCTTTTTTTGCACCAACTGTGAAACTGTCATAACAATTAACTTTTTTAATTTTGCCATATATGAGAACAAAAAGGAAAAGCGCGGGCATGATATAAGGCGTCATTTTTTCCTCCTTTGTCGTTTGAGTTTTTCAATCAGAAAAACAAACACAATTCCAAGCCCGGTTGTGAGAATGGTGGAAAGTGTGGCTGGAAGAATGATGTCCGCCGCATTTTGACTTCCCGCCGCGAGTCTTAGGCTTATGGCGGTTGTTGGGAGGAGTTGAATTGATGTTGCGTTTATGATAAAAAGCATAATCATGCCAAATGTCGCTTTTCTGCTCCCGTCGTCCATCTCTTTCATCGCCTCAATTCCGGCGGGCGTTGCGGCAGAACCCAACCCCAAAACATTCGCAGCAATATTGAGTGAAAGTTGCTGCTGGGCATATGGGTTGTCCGTTCTAAAAAGTTTTTTGGTTATAGGGCGAAAAAGTTTTGCAAGTTTTTCGGTTGCTCCCGACTTGTCCAAAATCTCGAACATTCCAAGCCACACAGCATACATTGAACAAAGATTGAGGCAAAGCGTGAGCGCGGAAGAGGAGGAAGAAAGCATGGTTGAAAGAATGGTGTCGGGACGCGTTATCAAGAGACACACAAAGCTGATTATCATGAGGGTTATCCAAATTATATTCATGAAGTATTGTATGAATGCTTGTCCGCTTTGTTGCCAACTTTTGCCAGTCTTTGTCTTGCCTCAAAGAAAATCGCAAACGTAAAACTTTTTTTGTTTGCCGTTGGTGCAAATAATGTTGATTAAACATAAAATAAATTAAAAATAATTGAAAATAATTATTAATTAATTCAAAAAATAATTAA
>OKWJ01000533.1_pt1 | contig 45246 bp, 26 predicted proteins | sample 1607121 | NCBI WGS metagenome assembly OKWJ01 (sample SAMN04414080, study PRJEB24778) | human gut metagenome | material: faecal | host: Homo sapiens | reverse complement strand
TTACTAAAACTATTAACCATTTCTCTGAAAGCTAAAATGATTCCAGAGAGTAAAACTAAAAGAATGAATATTGCCCAAAACATAATTTCCCTCTTTTATTTTAATTTTTAACAATGATCTTTTTTGAAATCGTTCCAACGAGTATCGAAATCAAATTCAATTCCAGAGTTAAGAGCCTCAAAATGCTTTTTGCCACATTGAATCTTATCCCATTCATCTCCACGAAGTTGTCCCATGTTTTTGCTACCTTTTGTTTCGATTACAAAATACATTTTCTTTTCATTTTCGTTTTGAACATAGACTGCCCAGTCAGGGTTGTATGGACCAATAGGAGTAGATATTTTGAATTTGTCAGGTATTTTAAAGAATAATTTTACATCAGGATCGTTATCTAATGCTTCAGCAAAATTACGCTCAACCATTGAGTTATCATAGATTATGTAGTCGTAAAGCGAATGATCCACCTTAATACAGTTGCTGTCCAAATATGCGATAACATCTTTTGTGTCGTCCATATTGAACATTTCAAACCAAGAGTATTCTTCGCCATCAATTTTGGTATATTTAAGCCCATCAATACTCATATTTGATTTGTTATAATTGATTATGCTAGTAACTGCTTCAATATATTTTTCAGGGTTGTTTAGGAAATCTTGAAGTCTATTGCTTTCAATTAATATTTTAGCGATATTAGATCTTGGCAACTTTGTGTTTTCTTCTAGAATTCTTAAAACATCAGGAAGCAATATATTTTGGTCAAATTCTGCAAATCTTTGTGCTTGCTCCTTGTATGTTACACCAGCCGATTCAAGGTTAATAGAGGCTGTTTCTTTCTTAATTTGTGCCTTTCTAATTGGGCTCATTTGGGCTACATCTTTAATACAAGCCTCAAGTAATTCATCTATGTTCATATTGATACGATAGATGGTCTTTTGTTTCATCTTGTTCCACAATTCCATAAATAGTGGATTTGCAAACATATCGTCTTTTCTCTTAACTGATACTTGTTGTTTAAATGGCTTAATATCAACCTTTTTATTAGCTTGTTTAATTTGGTTGATGATTCTTTCTCTTGCTGTTTCAAATCTTTTTGGTAGGTCAACAGTGTTGTTTAGCAAGTCATTTTTAAGAGTGTCTTTAATTTTATTTTTGCCATCAATGTAGTTTTTAGTTCTAAAGAAATCAAGTAAGTCTGACGAATCATTATAGGTCATCTTGGTTTCTTCTTGGGTTTCTTCATTTGTAACAGGGATGTCTACGAACATACCAATATCAAGGATGCCGAACTTAATACCTGTTTCTTCTTCAAGTTCAGTTTGAAGTTTCTCTGCAAATTCAGCAAATGATTCTTGTGCTATAACGTGCAAAATATTGATGTTTCTGTCCTCAATTCTTACAAGTTCATTTCCGTCTTGCTTTACGCAAAGTCGTAAACCACGACCAATCTTCTGTCTTTGAGTAAATTGAGTCTTATTCTCAATAAGTGTGCAGATTTGGAATACATTAGGGTTATCCCAGCCCTCTTTTAATGCAGAGTGGGAGAAAATAAATCTCAATGGACACTCAAACGATAATAACCATTCTTTATCTTTCATAATGGTGTTATATGTATCGGTATCGTCAGCAGTGTCGCCCTTAGTATCTTTTAATCTACCTTTTTTATCTTGTGAGAAATAACCATTGTGTACTTTTTCAACAGGGTTGTTGAAGAATTCTTTTAATGGTTTATATCTTGGCATTTCTATAAGTTCATTATAGATTTCTTCAAACATTTTTGCGTAAATGCCTTTTTGATCAGGTTGATCATAATCTCTGTATTTCTTAACCTCATCAATGAAGAATAGGGAAAGAACTTTGATGCCTTTATCTAAGTATCTTAATTCTTTGTCCAAATGGATTTCAATTGTTCTTCTGATTTGCTCTTTCTTGAATAAAGTATCATCCATGCAACCAAGAGGCATAGCCTTTGTTACTCTCTCGGTGTTAATAAACTCAACAGATTCATATCCATCTTCGCAATCGATTCCTGATACCACATAACCTGCATACAATTCTCTGCCTGTAACGACTTCCAAATTGGTGGTAGGCTTAACTGTAACAACTTTTGGTCTTACCATTCCTTTTTTGTCTTTAACATCAAGTTCCAACCTAGCAGTAAAGCCATTTGAATTATCAGTTTCAATTAATTTAATGTATGGTTTGTTAAAATCATCTACTACGCTATTGTTTGCAACACAAATTTGTTTAACAATGCCCATCTGATAAGCATCAACTGGGGTTAAACGATAAATTGTGTTAATTTTTTCTTTATGGGTTGCCGAATATCTTAATTCAAACAATGGATTCAAACTTTTGATTGCTTCTCTTGATTTTGATGTATTATCAATGCTTTGTGGTTCATCAATGATCAAGATTGGGTTACATTCTTTTATGTAATCTTTTGCTGATTTACTCATTTTATCGTTTTCTTGGTTGAATAAATTTTCACTTTTCTTAAATGCATCGATGTTGATAATCATTACCTCAAGTTCAGTGCTTTGAGCAAAATCTCTTACTTCATGTAATCTGCTTGAATTATAGATAAATGGGCGAAGGGTTACTCCATCATATTTTTGTCTAAAATAGTCGGAAGTTGTTTGCATACTCTTGTATGCGCCCTCACGAATTGCAATTGAAGGGACTAAAATAATAAATTTTTTGAAGCCATATTGTTTGTTTAATTCCAAAATTGTATTGGTATAAACGAAAGTTTTACCAGTACCTGTTTCCATTTCAATGTTAAATCTTAATTCTTTCAAATCAGTCAAAGGCAATAAGTTTCTTTCTTGAACCTTGTGTAAGTTTGCTTCAATTTGTTCCATAGAAATAGTAAGGGTATTTCCATATCCTGTTGATTCCATATAAAACATATCTTTGTTAACAATCGTAAATGTTGATGTTCTGCTTATTTGTCCTTGAAATAAGTCAACAGCCGATTGAACTGCCTTATCTTGAAAGTCTTGTTGCTTAAACTGTAATTTCTTCATAATTTTTCTCCGAATGTTTAGAAATAGAAAATATGCTACTTTAAATCTTCATATTTAACTTTCAGTTTTATTTTTTTAGTTTTATTTTTGTTAGTGATATAGCAAAAATATAATTTTGTTTTAGGATTTAATAAAATATTTTTCCCTTTTAAACATGAACTCAATTCCATAAATATACTGCTTTGTGGTAAAATGTCATACTTGTCGTATTCTTTATATTTGTTAAGAACATCATAAATAGAATGAGTGTGTTTTATCTCTCTAACTAACACTCCTAAACTGGTTTCTTCTTTATTGTTTTTTATAATAAAATAAGGTTTTATAACAGATTTTGTTTCGTTTGATAAATTTGTTAGGATAAATTCTGCTTCAAAACTATAAAATCTATTGGTTTTATTTCCATCATCATCTTGAAATGTTGTTAGTTTTTCATTTCTAAGATATATTTTTAATTTGCCTTTATTACTTAATAGATTCAACAAGTATCCTAGTATTGTTCCTAACAAAGTACCCAAGACACCTATGATACTTGAAATTACCGCAGTATCACTCCAATTAATACACAATATTTTCAACATCCTAGAATATCCTCAAATTTTTAGATTTTTTCTTTAATATTTCTTCAGTATTTATTAAGATATTTGCATCGCCAAAGCAGTGATCTGCAAATACATAAGTTCCAACTGATTCATCAGTCATTTGCTCAATTATTTCAATTGGCAAGTTTCTATCCAAGCAAATCATTACTTTATATGTATCGCTTGCTATTTCGTAAGCCTTGTAATCGCCATATTTTTTCTCATTAATAGGCAAGGTAAGTGGCAAACCATATTTTAGCATTATTTCATAAACCAAATCCATATTGCTTCTACCATCAACGATATAGAAAAGGTTTTGTTGGAGTCTTTTCTTTAATTCCTCAACATCTTCGGTAGGTGTATTGTTCCATTTTACCAAGTTTGATGTGTCTAATTTGAACACTTTGAAACCTGTATCAATGGTATTTGCGGTAAGTGGTGTGGATTCAACTATTTTTTGACCAGCTCTTCTAATTCTTTCTTCTCCTATGTCGCAAATATTTTTATATCCCTGCCTATAAGCTTCACTTGTTTCTTCGGTAAATTCTGGTAATTGAACGCATATAAATTTTCTATTGCAATTATCTTCATTGTTTTGTTCTAGAACAGCATGGGCTGTTGTTCCCGACCCCGAAAAGAAATCTAAAACAATATCAGAGTCTTTGGTAGTTAATTTCAAAAGCAATTTAATTAAGGATACTGGCTTTGAGAAATCAAACAATTTTTTATCCAATACAGCATCTAAATCTTTAGTTGCATTATCATTGGAAAATTCATTTAAAGTTGTATCTAGGGTTGACATTGACTTCGTCCTTTCCTTGAGAACAACTTCATAACCATTACCCTTATCTTCAATTGTTGCATTTTGATATGTTTTAGTATAAATTCTTGAGCCATTTTTTGAATTTTTTACAACTATAAAACCATTTTTTAAACCAAAATCAAATTTTGCTTTACTCCATCGCCAAGCCCAATCTGCACTATTATGATTTCCCTTTTGTCGTTCCAAATATTTTTCATAAGATTCGCCAGCATAATATGTTTTACCATCTATTTCTAATGGATAATCTAAACTTTTGCTATATTGAAGACTATCATAGTCAAGGGTTTGATTTAACTTATATAAACCTCTTTCATTAACATATTCATCTTCAAATTTAAACCCATCATCATTATGCTCTAAAGGATACAAACCATTCATTAAAGATTTTCGATACATCAAAACATAGTCGTGATTTTTTGCAATTACATCAGAGGATTTCCCTCCTTTCTTTGTTATTCTTGGAAATTGTGCAATAAAATTATTTTCGCCAAATATTTCATCGCATATTTTTTTTAGGTTTGCTTGTTCATTGTCATCTATTGATATAAATATGATGCCATCATCTTTTAGCAGATTTCTTGCAAGCTTTAATCTTGGATACATCATATTTAGCCAATTTGTATGATATCTTCCAGATGTTTCAGCGTTTGATTTTGTGGCTTGTCCCGTGATTTCCTTGTAATTTGCAATATTATCTGCAAAGTTATCCTTATAAACGAAATCATTTCCTGTGTTGTATGGTGGATCAATATAAATCATTTTTATTTGATTTACATATGACTTTTGCAAAAGCTTAAGGACTTCAAGATTATCGCCCTCAATGTAAAGGTTTTGAGTTGTATCCCAATCTTTACTCTTTTCTTTACAAGGAATAAGTGTGCCTGTCGATTGTAGTTGAGCAAGTTTCATTGTTTCAAACTTACCATTCCAAGAAAATTCATATTTTTCATTGGATTTATCTATGTTTTCGCCCAAAACAACTTGAAGTTTGTCAAAGTTAATTTTACCTTCTTCAAAAACCTCAGGGAATAGGTCTTTCAATTTATTTAAGTTTTCTTCCGTAATGTTCATTGTTTTTCCATCCATTTTCTCAACCATTGTTTTTATCTCCTTGTTTTATTGTGTTTAATCTTTTCATCTCAGATAATCCTTTTGAAGTCAACTTAATCATTTCCTGATTTTTCTTATCCGTTGAAATTTCAATTAAACCTAATGCTAAAAATTGAGCTTTTAGACTTAACGCATCCTGTTCATCGACATGGTATCCTTGACATAAACCTGAAAATGCAGATTCATATTTGTCAAAACATACAGGGCTTGTTAATTGTAAAGAAATTACTTTAAATATCTCATCCAATCCAAATTCTAAAACCTTTTTATGTATAACAGTACTTGATGTAATAAAGATTACATTTTCAGTAAAATGCAACTTAAACTTTGTATCCTCAAAGGCAAGTGACAAATCTTCTTTTGTGTATTGCTCAAGTTGTTCCTTTATAGAATTGTAATCTCTTAATTGTTCAGACAATTGACGATTTTCGTTTTCCACTTTGGTTATTTTTGTTTTTAATTCACGATTTTCTTCTTTAAGATTTTGCATTTCATCCTTAATGTCAAAAAGATTGTCTTGTATGCTTACTGCAAGCTCTATCATCGGCTGATTGTTTGCTTCTTTAGCCAAACTCCTTAAATCTTTTAAAATATCGTAAACATCTTTAATTGTTCCCATTTAATTACCTCACTTCAAAGTATACCATAAATCTATTGGATTTTTGTATCTTTACCTGAATTTTTTCTTTAATTTTTTGTATTTCTGAAGAAAGATTGCTGTTTATGTTCATTTTTGACATAAATTCGTTCTCTTTTTTCTTCATAAGGTCCTTATTCATAGTTGCTATTCGTTGATTTAGTTCAAATTTTTCAGCAAAGTTTTGAGCATTTGAATTTGCCTTGATTTGTCTTAATTCTCGTTCCAAATCGGTTATTTCCTTTGCAAGTGCCTCTTTTTTCTTTTCTGCCTGCATTGTTAGTCGTTCTATTGGAACACTTGATGCTTTGATTTCGTTGTTAATTAAATCTTCTTTGATCGCCTCAATTTCTTTTTCTTTTGCCTTTTCAAAGGTATTAGCATCTATTAAATCGTTTGTATTTGTTATCTCTATAATTTGAGAATTCATAATCTTATCAATATCGTTTTCTTGAAGTAATTTACCGTCATTGGTCATGCCTAAGAAAAAGTACTGATTTTCCATATACATATCTGCAAATACAGCCAAGTTATCAACAGTTATTACACCTTTTGTTCCTTTTAATTCAGGGTTTGAGATGATAATTGTGTTGTTATCCATTGAAGTTTGGTCTAACTCGAATTTTAGATGATAGAAAGGGTCAGACTTTAATTTTAATGATGTTTCATCATTTATTGTATAACGCTTTTGTTCATACTCCAATGTTTCGCTATCAGTGAATTTGTCCTTATAAACAAACCTCGTTAAATCGTTGATATCTTGTCTTAATAAGACAACTTGTCGTTTGATATACTCAGCCATATTTTTGGTTTTTTCTACCAAACTCGTCTTAAATGTTGAGAAAAGAATATCATTGCTTTCAATTTTTCTTTCTGAAATATCGTCTGCAAATTCTTCATCAATGACCTTAAAGTCTTTTGCAACCTGCTGTTTATTTCTAAAATCAACCATTGCTTGCTTCAAGTTTTCTTCAATATCTTTGTCTGATGCACCTGATATGATGCTATCACTTGCACCAAGTATTTTTTCGTAAACATTAGTTCTTTTGTAGAATAATTCATAATTTCTAACATCAGAAAAGATGTCAGGACAAATAAAGTTTATAACTAGCGTATCGTTCTTTTGCCCAATACGATGACAACGAGATATACGCTGTTCCATATTAAGTAAAACTTGTGGGAAGTCGTAGTTTATAATGAAGCAGGCAAATTGCCAATTCAAACTTTCATTGCCTTTATCAGTTGAGATAAGAATTTCGTTGTCATCAAAACTAAACTTTCTCAACACAATGTTGTCGGTTGATCCATTATATGAAACGACTTTATAGTCAGAGTTATCTCTGATTACTTTGTAAATGTGTTCTTGTGTTTGTAAATTTTGCGTGAAAATAATACATTTTTTAGGTAGTTTTTGCTTTGAAAGTTGAGAAAGTCCACCAGCCAACGCTTTCATAAATATTTCATCTTTGCTGGTTATATGGATTTTTGTGGAAGCATCAAGCATTTCTTTAATTTCTTTTGCTTCTTCTTGTGCTTTTGGGTTGCCCATTTTCATCAGGCGCATATAAATACCGCTAAGGGTTTTGCTGAAAGCGTAAATACTTGAAGAAAATAGTCCGTATAAAAGCAACGATAGTTCATAGGGTTGCATATCAGGGAACGCACACTTTTCTGATTTAGAAATGTAATTCTCAATAAGTTTATAAAGTGCAAGTTCTTCACTATTTAGGTGATAAATTTGCGTTGTTATGATTCTCTCAGGAAGTTTAACATCAGCCTTTACTTGGCTTCTCAAGGTCCTAAAAGTGTAAGGTGCAATAATTGACCTTAGTTCAGGATAGTTTTCAGGTTTTCTAAAGTATCTTTTGTAGAATTCGTCTTTATCAGTAAAGACTGTTTCATCAATAAAGTTTATTAAACCAAATATATCCATTTCATTTTTTTGAATTGGTGTAGCGGTCAATAGTATTTTTTTGCTGTTTGCAAAGGTGTCGTGCAAGATTTCTGCTGTTTTGTTGCTTTCAATCTTATACTTTCTAAGTCTATGAGCTTCTTCATATACCGACAAATCCCATTCCATTTCTTTTATTGGTTCATAGTAGTCAGTAATAAAATCATAGGTTGCTAAAACAACTGCGCCACCTGAATATCTTTTTAATTGTGAAATATCCTCATAACTCTTATATGGCAATACATTAAAGCCAAATTGATTGTAAATAATGTTATACCATTGTTCAAAAAGTGAGTTAGGGATAATTACTATTACTTTGTTTTTGCTTGTAAGTAAATATTGTCCGATTACAAGCATAGCCTCAATAGATTTACCAAGACCAGCCTCATCAGCGAATATAAAGCCTTTAACATAAGGGTTAGATAAAGCAAAAGTAGAAGCCATAATTTGATGTGGATAGACTTCAATTCCGCTTGAAAGATAGGTGGGGATTAAACTTTCATACCTACCTAAATTTTGAAATTTTTCTATCTTTGTCAATTTATATTTGGCTTCTACTAAATTATTTATCATTTGGTTTCCTTTAATTAAAGTTTAAATGTCTTTTGGTCTGGATAAAGTTCGCAATAGAGTTGAATCAACTTTATATAACTCTTATCGTAAATTTCTTGCTCGGTAAAAGTATCAACGATATATGCTCCACCAAGAAATGATATATATTTTATAAGTCCGTTATATAATTCTCTTGATGATACATTACCTCCATCTTTCTCGAAATCTCTTAAAGCTCTAATTAGACCAAGGGTGACATTTTTAGATCCACAAAAGCTTCTTGAATAAATGCTTATTAAAAAGTCTTTATGTCTAAATGCAAACTCGGTTAACTCAAAAGGATTTTCTTTGTTGTTTTTATCATAAGTAATATAGGCATACCACCACAACATAGATAGTCCTTGTCTAAATATTTGGACTTTTGCATTATTCTTTTGGAAAAGCCACTTATTTGTAAACATAGACATTGTGGGATTATATCTATAAAGCATATAATTATAAAATTTTGAAAAAGTTAATCCCATCCAAAGTCTTTCATCGCAAGCTTGGCTTTCTGTTATTTTTAAGTGAGTAAATAATCTTTTTGCATTTTCAAAATCCGTTTCGTCTGGATTTTCTTTACTCATGTCAAATTCAAAATCATCTATGAATAACTTTGATTTTGTAAAAGGGTTTTCTTCGTGGAAGAAGTCTTTTAACCAACTATTATCTTTTGATTCAGAGATACACTTAACGACTTCAGCTTTATTGCTTTTAATTGTTAAAATTTTATCTTCTGATAATATTTCAATATTAGTCATCGTTTATATCTCCTTTATATGCAATATCGTTAATTTTTAAGATAGCCCTGTTTGTGGTGTTATCCATAAGCTTTTGAGCAACGGTAAATGAGTCAATTGACATAATGTTTTCTTCGGTAAGGTCAATATTTATCTTTTTCATTGCCTTTTTCAATGATCTAAACCATCTGCGATCCTCGAAAGTGTAGAATTCTTCAGGTTTTGATTTCATATCTTCAAAGCATTTCATAAGGGCTGGTATAATGACCATAGAGTGAAGAACTGACATTGAATTTGGATTTGCCATCGCAATCTTAAATTCAAAAAATGTTTCGCTTGGTAATTGTACATTGATTTTGTTTCCTGCATTATCAATTACAATGTCTTTTCTTTCAGGGTCCTTAATTTCCGTCACTGCGAATATTGATGGAACATTTGCCAAGTCGTCATTTTCTTTCTCAACTCTTGTTTGGACCTCTTGTCCGATAGCCAAAATATTGCCTTTTTCTAGATCAAATGTTGCACCATCATAGTCTTTGTTTAGTTTTTCATTTGTATAGTTTGGAATATCTTGATTTGCAATAACAAATGGGCAAAAACTAATAGGACCCTCAATGCTGTCAGCAGGTATAGAATATTCCAATCCCTCAAGTGGAACTTTTACAATTTTTCTATAACTTGTTAATGAACACTCAATGTGAACATAACAACTTGCTGAATTATTATCAATTAAAGCCTTAATTCCTGCATTGTTTAATTCAGGTTTGAATTGTATCAACAACTCGTTAGGAAATGATTGTATAATCACAAATACATTAAATTTACTATCTACATAGTCATCGTTAAAATTAGCCAAGACTGGGTAGGGATATAATTTAGCCTTTATATGCATACAATTTTACCTCCATTGTTGAATATTCTTCGCCCTCAATTTTGAAATCGACTTTGCATTGTTGACCATCTTTAAATTCGAAATAGCCAATCTTGTTTCTTGTACACTCTAATGTAGGGTCTTTTACACCAAGTATTTCTATGGACATTTTTTCGTTTTGTTCTGCAAGTCTATATATTGCAATATAGCCTTTTGATGATGAAGTTGTAGGAGTGAATATAAGTCTATACATTTGATCTTTCTTGTTGATGCAGAAGATTCTAATATCCTTTGCCTTAACCGTAATTAATTCTTCGCCACCAAAATTATCATCAGGAAGCATTCCAACATTCTCAAAATCTCTTTCGCCTGAGCCATGTGGCTTTTTGCCTTGATGATTAAATCCATCATAGCCATCGCCCTCAGTTGGTTGTCCCTCAGATTCTTGTGTTGATTCAATATCATCTCCAATTTCATCGGTTTCAAGGTGAGCAACGCTTCGTGGTTTTTCTAAAACTTTTGTTTCTACACTGATGATTTTGTTTAAACTTTCGGTATTTTGGATGTTTTCTTGCTTTTGATCAGGTTTTTCATCTTCGACCTCGTCAGGCAAGTAATCGCCAGCCCCCTCAATATCTATTTGATCATCAAATGTTTTGGATGCTACCTCGTTTAATTTCTCTGAAAGACTATTATAAATATCTCTTAATAAGTCTTTTGCAACTGTTGGATCAGGACTTCTTTGAGGTTCCCATTTATTGTGGGATGGGTTTTCCAAGCTTCTTAATAGACTATTAAGACTTTCACCCTCAACCATTGCAAGTCCTACAAATCTTAATGATGGGCAAAGGTTACCTTTATCAAAGATTTTCATACCAGAGCCACGAACCATTGACACTTTGTTTGTTCCGTTTATAAGAAGTTTAAAGCCAAATTTTATATTTCCTAATGGCATTGTTCCTGAAAGTTTAACAGGCAATGAATACCATTCGGTTGAACTATCTGCTAATAGGTTAAAGCACATTTTTGTGTTGTCGTTAAGGCTATTTGAATATGTACTTATTACATCTGATAATGTATCTTTATTAATAATATAGCCATTGACTCTTATTTCAAGTTTTCCGTTCCAAATAGCAACTAAGAATCCGTCAAGAACTTCTGCGATAATATTGCTCTTGAAATCTTCTTGTCCTGTGGTTTTTAGTCCTGTAACATAGATATCAGTTCCTGAAGATGTCCTTTTGAAATCTCTATCAAGTTCAAGCATATTCGTTAGTTCACGAATATTATAAGAAGTATCAACTCCATAATAACCTGTGCCTTGTGAAAGGTTGTCAGTCCCATCTTCATTAACACCAAGTTTGTATGATATCAACTTTGATACGCCTTTGCTTTTTTGATTACCATCTAAATCTAATGTGCTATAAAATATGGTTCTGAATTCAGAGCAGGCAAAAGGTGCATTTTTACCAATACCAAATGAACCACCTTTGCCCTCGGCTTTCTCAGAAGCACCTGAACTATTTACTAGATTATCCCAATCTGAACCTTTAAGACCTGTTGTATTGAAGTCGCTTATTCTCAACATATTGATTTTGCGATTATCAATTCTAAACAAAGCATTCTTGAAAAATGCAGGGGTTTTAGGGTTTTTATTGTCTTTGCAGTAATCATAGCAATCTTCCAAAATACTCTTAAAACCTGCTTTGTCAGGGAACTCATCCGCATCAATTGAAAAAGTATTAAACTCAACAATTGCAGTTTTATTTTTCAACACTGCATCTAATGAGTTTTGACAGATTTCTCTTGCTAACGACTTTATTGGATTATCATTAAATGTTTCAATACCTGAATCATTCAAACCTCTTTTTTCTCCACCATTACTAGATGGAAAACACCATTTTGCTATCATCTAAATTTCCTCCTATAAAAGTGTAAACTTGTCATCGCCACCGATTGTGTCAAATTTCTTTTTGGTTTCGGCAAGTTCCTTTTCAATCGCATTAAAAATTTTATTTACATCCTCTTTGGTGTAGGTGTAATTTGAAGTGTTAGACAAATTTCCTAGTAATCTTACCATTTCTAGAATCTTATTGGTTCTATTTTCGGCAAGCCTAATGAAGTTTTCTCGTTTCTGTTTTGCCATTTTTCGCTCCTTTATCGATTTTCACGGTTAGGATACAACTTTTTTAAAGTTTTGTCAATACATTTCTCAAATATTTTGTAAATGTTGGGTATATTTTTCATATTTACCTATTTAGTGTAGAAAAAAGACCAGCTATTAAGCTAGTCCTTTTGCACGCAAATACTTATAAAATTCAGTGTCATCCAACTGTGTTTTGTTCTTTAAGTACTCAATATATTCATTAATATTTTTTGCAGGAACTTCTTTTCGTATGATAAGAGGTCTTGCATAGACAATACTTTTTACTTTGAATTTGGTATCTGATGGTATTGCTTTCAATGATTGTCCATATTTGTTTAATGCGCTATACAATAGCCAAGGAGTCCATTCAACTTCTCTTGGATATAAATTAAACATTTGTATTTTATCGGCAAATATAAAGTCGTTGTTTCCTAATTCTTTCAAAACAAGTTTTTCGGCTACCTCGACATTGTACTTGTTTAAGTTTGTTCTTGGCAGTGAAATGATTTCGTTTTCATTCTTAAAGACATAGTTTTCAAGTCCATCGATAAATTCGCTTATACTATACATATGTAGTTTATTATCCGTAACAAAGTTCGTTAATTCGTCAATAGTCAATTCTTCTTGCGATTCTACAAATTCTTTAATTCTATCATATTGGTTTTCTATTTTAATGCCTTTTTGAGCAATAAATGGTCGTTTTAATTCAAATTCGTTTCCAAATAAATATTCAATAACACTATATAACGCAAATTGGTCTTCTATAAACAATTTTTCTAATAGTTTACGATTTGTCATCCTTATATAGGCAAGTAAATCGTTGGTGTGATGTATTCCACCATCGGAAATTAAACTTTGAGCAACAGTATGCAAATATTCTTTATCTTCATCCGTTATTGTTAAAGCATCCACGCTTATGTATTTTGCTCTATAATTTAGTATACCTTCTTGTGAAATAGCCATCATAAGGACATTCCAAGGAGCACCCTTGAATTCTTCTTGAAGTTCATCAAATGATACTAATCTGTTTGCATCTTTTATGAATTTATATATTTCGCCATAGATGTTTGACACATCTTCAGTGGTGCTTATATAATCACGCCTAAAAAAAAGTTTGTTGTCAAATCTTTGTTTAAGAGCACCTTGCATAAAATACTTGTTTTCAATACCCTCAGCTTGTAACTTATCTTCAAAAATGGAGAATAAGTTGTTAGTCAAGAATATTGTTCTGCCACTATTTATGATGTAATTGTATATTTCATTAGCAAGACTCTCACTCATAAATATTCTGTCGTTAGCCACATACATACCACGACCAACAAGCATACCAATTCTAGCAATTATAGATTGAATAGCGTGGTCGGTTTTGATTTTATCATCGTCATATAGTTTTCTATAAATATCTCTCAAAGATGTTAAAAAACTAGGATCATAAATACTTACAGGTTTAGGGAAATATTGAACTAAAATCGATTTAATTCGTTGTCCTACGGATAGGTTACTCTTTGAGTAAACTGTTCCTATAAGTCTGTAATCTTGTATTAATATTAATTTGCAATCTTCTTGTGATATTTGAATACCGTTTTTATTCAACATTTCAAGAGCATTGTTAATATAAGTTTGTAAATTACTTGCTGATATTTGGGCTGGCATATTTTCGCCATACATAACAAGTTCCTTATACCAATCGTAGTCATCGACAAAATAAAACTTGTCAATTTCTTCAATATATAGCAGATTTTCTACTTCAATATTGGTTAAAAGATACTTGAAAATCTTTGGGTTAAACGAAAATATTTTCTGCATATCTTCGTTTGTTATAAACAATGTATTGCCAACATACGCTCTGATTAAGTTGTTTAGATTTCCATTTGCATTATAAAATTCATTAAATAAGGCAGTGTACTTTCTATCAAGTTGTCTAACTCTTTCTCTTGTGACACCTAGTGAAGCTCCTGATTGCTCAAGTGTTTTTCCATCAGCTCTATTTTCAAGCACTATAACATAATTTTGCCATAGCGAATTTGGTATATAATCTTTATTAACCATTTGAACTAAATATTTGAATCTTTCGTTCAAATAACTAGGCAAACTAATTTGTAGTCTTTTAATAGTATTTAATACTATATCTCTATATTGATATAACTCAACTGTGGCTTCTTTTGTTAATTTATTCAAGTCGCTAACAATGTGGATATTATGCTTTTGCAAAATTTGATACACATTGTATGGAAATAAATATTGAAGTCTTGCAGATAAGTTGTCAGCATTAACATATGAAAGGTAAGAAAGGAATACATTTCTGAACGATATTTTTTCAGCTTCAATTTGTTTATCTTCAATAAACATTTGGATGTATTCTTTGATATCTGATTCGTTTTCTAGAACTGCCAACCATTCTTCTTCATTGAAAGAGTTGAGTAATTCAAGAAAAACTTTTGTATCTTCAGGTTTTAATATTTTATCTTTACTAGGATCTATCAATTCTAATATGCTATCTTCATTGCCAAAGTACTCATTCAAAGCATTTGTGCAAGTAATAGTCCTTAATAGTCCGTTCTTTACAATTTCTTTTATAGAGTCTAAACCCAATGTGTTTATTACATTTCTTAAAGCCTTTCTATTTTTTACAAAGATATACTCAATCATATCTAAGTCATATAAACTATTTGTTTCATTTACTTGGGCTAATTTAATATACAAATCCTTAACACTGCTAAAAGGGACAATGGCACTAGATTTTAATAATTCGCATAAATTTCCTCTATTAAAGGATTTTACATTGAATTTATCTCCTAAGTAGGTATATAGTTCGTTAATCATTGCTGAATTCAAGTTGTTATCTTTATAGTAGTTATATATTGCAACTACGACATCTTTTAGGGGGAATCTTACCATTTTTGAGCAGTAATAATACTCAATATTTTGATTTCGTGTTTTTATTGGCTTTTGAATTTTATTGCTTTCTTTTGGCGCTATTTTTGATGTATCAACTTTTTTACCACTGTATTTTTCATATAAACTGCTAACATAGTCAATGTTTACAAAATTATTAGAATTCAAGAATCTAGCAAATTCACTAGAGTTGATTCTTTCGACTCCAAGTTGTCCTTTAACATAATTTTCAATATCATCGATGTGTAATTCTCGAGAATTTCTGCTCACAAAAAACTGCAAGATAAGTCCCAAAATATTCTCTTTTGGATACCTAAGGTTTGCACTGCAATAGTAGTATTTATCTTTATTAAGTTGATCATCAAGAAATTGTCCCATTGCCACTCCGTCACTGTAATTATAACATAAGAATATCAAAAAATCAGTCTTTTTGTCAAACTTTCATATTTTTTATCGTTCTTTCGCAGGGCTTAATTGCTAAAAATAAGTGCTGTAAAATAAAAAAGTCAACTCCGAAGCAACGCAAAGTGCATTTTAGAGTTGACCTTTTTTATTGGCACATAAAATATATTTGTCCTGCGATTATTTCTTTATTGGTGCATAAAACACCGTAACTTTGAAATTGTCTTTGATGTCATTGTTTATTTTCATCGCAATGCTCATATCGTCAACAAATGGCTTGTCGAAACAGAAGATATCATCAAGTTTAGAATCTCCGTTTCCCTCAATGATGCTCAATATATGATAAGAGTGGACATCTTGTAGTCCATCAAACAATTCTTTGCCTGCATTTGCAGTGTAAGATGTTACGCATGGCTTGTTCTCGCATTTTTTTAAGAATTCCATCACAGTTTCATACTCAAAAGCAAAAAGTAAAGTAGGTAGTTCTTCTTGCTCAAACTCAAGTTCAGATGGTTCAACGCAATCATGTAATAATTGCAAATATTTAGTCCTTTCTTCGCTTGATAGTTCTTTTTGATCATTATCAAACAATACGACATCGTCAAAGTTTAAATCATCACGGCATTTTTCTTTTCCAAAATTTTTATCAAAATTTATAATATTTCCCATTGTTCTTTTTCCTTTGATTTAGATTACAAAAATATTTTATCACAAAGTTCTTGAATTTCTGCAATTAAATTTCAAAGATAATCTAATTATTTTTTTGATGCACTTTTTTTAGCGCTTTTGTGGTAAAAAGGCTTGTTCTAACAAAGTTCTAACAAATGGGTTAGAAATTTGATTTTTAATAGGATTGACTAAACTAACTTCAAATGATATTATAATTGCACAAAAAGGCTTGAAATCGCTGGTTTTATGCGGAAATCTCTTGCAGTTTTGGTTTTTCAAAATGACTTTATTTTAACTAAAATTACTCAAACTAACTCGTGCGTAAAAAACTTGAAAACCGTTGACGTGAGAGCGTCCGCAGGTTCGAATCCTGTGTTCTCCGCCAAGAGAGAGTCATACGAAACATTTAGAAATAAGTGTTTCGTATTTCTTTTTACATGACTGTTTTGGAATAGTTGTGCCAAAGGATAAAAAATAAACATATCCAATTTTATGAAATGGATGTGTTTATCAATCACCAGCATTCCGCCACCGAATTGTCGTTTGAACAAAAAGTTGAACGGCAATTTTTTATTGGGAAAAGCATTAAGATATTATATCTTATTGCATAAATCAATATATGGTTTGTTGCAAAAAATTAATTCTCAATTTTACATTTTGACAAAATTGTTATACTCTTAGTCTAAATGTTTATTTGTTAATACATAAAGAGAATTTTTATAAAACGTAAAGTTTTTTCTATTATTCTGCAAGTTTCAAAAATCTTTAATCTTGGTTTCGTTTTTGCTTTAAACTTCAATGTTTTTCAACTAAATTATCTTAAAAATAAAAAATAACATATTTCGTTTTAAACGCCTTATGTTATTTTTTAAATTTTTTCTTATTTTATTAATAATTCTCTTGTTTTATTTCAAAGAAACTCTTTGCATATCCACAAACTTCGCAATAGTTTGGTGCTTTTGTTCCTATTACCACATGTCCGCAATTTTTGCATTCCCAAATTTTTATTTCACTTTTTTCAAAAACTGTTGCTGTTTCCACATTTTTAAGCAATGCTCGATATCTTTCCTCGTGCAATTTCTCTATTTGAGCAACTTTTCTAAATTTGTTTGCCAATTGCGAGAAACCTTCTCTTTCTGCCGTTCTTGCAAATTCATCATACATATCTGTCCATTCATAATTTTCACCTTCTGCTGCAGAAAGTAAATTTTGTGAAGTGTTGCCTAATCCACCTAATTCATCGAACCATAATTTTGCATGTTCTCTTTCGTTTTCTGCTGTTTTAATAAATAAATCTGCAATCTGTTCATATCCTTCACTTCTTGCTATGCTTGCAAAAAAAGTATATTTATTTCTTGCTTGACTTTCTCCTGCAAAAGCTGTATGTAAATTTTTTTCTGTTTCAGTTCCTACATATATGTTTTTTGCTTCTTCTTTTAGTTCAACTTCTCTTGTTTCAACAACTTCAAGCGCGTCTCCCTTTTGGCGACAAAGTGGACAAATTGCTTCTTTTCCTTTCTCCACTTCAAAAATTTCTCCACAAATTTTACATCTATATTTTATCATTGTCTTTTTCACCACAAATTCTTCTTTTTTTCCTTTATTTAAATCTTTGCTTCTATCCATATAGCATGTATGCAATAATTCTACTGCCAACTCACTATGAGGTTTAATTAAATATTCTTTATAAAGTTTTATAATTTCTGGATTGTTATGAGAGGCTCTTACATCCATTGAGTTATCTTTAGCATATAGAGAGTTAATTCTCGCTTTTTGAGCTTCAACTTCTTTTTCAAAATGCTTTGGCTGACCACCGCCACCAATACAACCGCCTGGACAAGTCATAATTTCAATAAAATCATATTTCTCACCATTTTTTACTTTGTCAATTATAACTCTAGCATTTGCTAGTCCATACACTACGGCAACTTTAACTTTAATTCCGTTAATATCAATTTCTGCTTCTCTTATGCCCTCATATCCCCTTACAGGTTGAAGATTTAAAAGCAATTCGTTGGGTTCTTTTTTAGTGATATAACTATATGCAGTTCTAACAGCAGCTTCCATAACACCGCCAGTATTTCCAAAAATAACTCCTGCTCCGCTTGCCATTCCCATTAAATCATCAAAGTTTTCTTCTGGCAAATCGTTAAGAGAAATCCCTTTTTCTTTTGCCCATTTTGCAAGTTCCATAGTTGTGATGCAATAATCCATATCTCTCATGTTTTTTGAATTATGGATTTTTGCAGAGATATTCATCTCATTTCTTCTAATTTCAAATTTTTTTGCGACACAAGGAGTTAAAGCAACATTAACAATATTTTCCGGATTAATTCCCATTTTTTTTGCAAAATATGTTTTTATCACCGGTCCTTGCATTCCTATTGGACTTTTACAGGTTGAAATATTAGACAAAATCTCTGGATAAAATGTTTCTGCAAATTTTATCCAAGCAGGACAACAACTAGTGAATTGTGGCAAAGGTTTATCTTTTTTTGTTATTCGATTAATTAATTCAGTTGCTTCTTCACAAATTGTTAAATCGGCAGCAAAATTTGTGTCTAAAACATATTTGAAACCCAATCTTTTTAACAGTGCAACCATTTTCCCTTGAACAAAACTTCCAAAAGGAAGACCAAATGCTTCACCCAATCCAACTCTAACCGATGGAGATGTTGACACTATAACAACTTTGCTACCATCTTTCATTTCTTTTTCAACCTGCTTATATTCATCCACTCCTTGTAAACTATCCACAGGACAAACTTTAATACACTGACCGCAATTGACACAAATGGATTTATTGCAGGTTTGCTTTAAATTGTAGTGATTATTAACACTAACAAAATCATCACACACTCGGGCACATTGACCACATTTAATGCATTTAGACTCTTCTCTTGTTACAGAAGGATTGTCGGCATCGATTGCAACTCTTATATTTTGATTTAAATGTTCCATATATTCTCCTTAAACACCATTTTACAAAATCTAGTTAATGATAACAAAAATGAAGACAAAAACAAATTAAAATTACGCAATTCGACAAAATTTAAGCTTTTATTTAATCTAATCTTTACTTAAAAACACAAAAAAAATGAGATTTAAAGCAAAATAACATTTTTGTTGTCTATTCTAACAAAAGTTCTAACAAATGAAAAAAATTATTCAAGGCTTGATTGTCTCCCACGGAAATTCTTCATGTCCAAAATGCCCAAAACAGGCGGTTTTCTTATAGATTGGTTTCAGCAAATCAAGTTCACGAATTATGTTTGAAAGTCTAAAATCAAAATTGTTTTCGACATATTCATAAATTTCAGCAAGAGATTTTTTCTCAGTGCCAAAAGTTTCAATATTGATTGCGATTGGTCGAGGAAGACCAATTCCATATGCGGCTTGAACTTCGCACTTGTCAGCCAAATTATGGGCAACAATATTTTTTGCAACAAAGCGTGAATAGTATGCACCAGAGCGGTCAACTTTGCTTGCGTTTTTGCTCGAAAAACAACCTCCGCCAACTCGCCCCACCCCACCATAGGTGTCAACAACAATTTTTCTTCCAACACAGCCTGAATCCCCAAAAGAGCCCCAAATTGTAAATTTGCCACTTGGGTTGATAATAAATTTTGTGTCAGCAACATACTGCTGATATTCTTCCAAAACTGGGTCTAGCACTTCTCTTTTTATGATTTGTTGAATTTCTTCAAGTGACAAATATTTGTCGTGCGAAACAGAAATAAGAACCGTTGCGATTCTCGTTGGTTTTTCTTTTTCGTATTCAACTGAAACTTGACTTTTTGCATCAGCAAAAAAGTCAAAACGACTTCGTCTGAACTCATCATATTTTTGCATAATTTTGTGTGCAACAACCACGGGCAAAGGCATGAACTCTTTTGTTTCATTTGTCGCGTAGCCAAAAACCATACCCTGGTCATTCGCACAAATCTCATTCCTTTCAACAGCCTGATTTATGTCAGAACTTTGGATGCTTATTTCTTTAACAATCTTGAAATCATTTTTATAACCAACGTCTTTAAGAATTTGTTTTGCAATCCCATCATAATCAATTTTCGCTTTTGTTGTTGCCTCGCCATAGATAAACAATTTGTCGTTTTTTATTGCACATTCAACTGCCATTTGCGAATTTGGGTCAAATCGAAGTGCCTCGTCCAAAAACGCATCTGCAATCACATCACAAGTTTTGTCCGGATGTCCAATATTCACACTTTCGCTTGTTATGATTGAGTGCGTTTGATTGTTTTGCTCTCTCACCTTTATTTCTGCATTTGAACGTTCACTGCATTTTAATAAAATTTTTTTCATTCTTTTCACATCCTTTGTTTTATTTCCATAAAGGGTGCAAAAAAAATCCCATCGTCACCGATAGGATTAAAATTCAATATGGTTCCCATCGGTCAGCCTTTAGCACCTTGCACATGCAGGTTGCTGTGTGGTCAATGGGGCTGTCCCTCGCACACTCTTTATGGATGTAAGTATTTTATATTTTTTAAACCAATTTTGTCAAGGCATTTTTCTGAAAACAAAGCTTGTTCCAACAACCAAGCTTCGTCTTTCAAAACGACTTGCTTTCACTCAAATCAACTCGTTCGTAAAAAACTTGAAAACTGTTAACGTGAGTTAATGTGGCGAAAGTTTGTTATAATAGTTGTTGTCAAATTGTTTGAAGATTATCGAAGATATGATATTATTTTTAAAAATAGTTCTGACAAACACTCAGACAGTGCAGAAAAAAAAGAAGGATAACCCTTCTTTCATTGACGCCAATGCGCTGTGATTAGAATACATTTATTTGAACTCGTTATGTTTTTTGTATATTGATATGATAACACAAAAGAAAAGGAGAGTCAACAAAATGAATAAAGAAATTTATCTGGGTTTGGACATAGGCACAAATAGTTGTGGCTATGCTGTGACGGACAGCAATTACAACCTTGTTCGAATTGCTGGGCATGATGCATGGGGTGTCCGATTGTTTGAAGAAGCACAAACAGCAAAGGAGCGCAGAATCAATCGTGCGACAAGAAGACGAATAGTTCGCAAGAAACTGCAAAACAACTGGTTGCAAGAGTTGTTCAAAAGTGAAGTGGAAAAAGTTGACCCTTCATTTTTTACACGATTAAAATTCAGCAATCTCGACAAAGAAGATAAAGAAAAAAGCGATAAAAATTTAACAAGCAAATACTCTCTTTTTAATGACATGGTTGAGGAAATATTCACAGACAAGCAATACTATGACAAGTATAAAACAGTTTATCATTTAAGAAAAAGTTTGCTGACTAATCCTGCGGAAGACATTCGGCTTCTATACCTTGCCGTTCATAGCATACTAACACATAGAGGTCATTTTTTATATGAAACAGATTTTTCAAACAATCAATCAAACGACACATTAAAGACCGACTTTATTTCATTACTCGAAAAATTGAAAACCTATGGCGAAGAGAACTTTGATGCAAAGAACAATTTGACTTTGACCGGCGATAAAGCAAATTGTGTTATGTCGTTGATTAAAGACTTTGATGACGGTCTGCCTTATAAGCAAATAAAAGAAAATTTCGAAACAGAACTTGGGGTGAAAACCAAACTTGATAAAACGCTGGCATCAATTTTGATATCTGGAAAATTTAAGACTAGCGATATTTTTGATGTAGATAAAGAAGATGCGATTAAAATAGATTTTAATGATGCAAACTTTGAAGAGCAATATGGCGAAATCATCAGCTCTTTGAAAGACGTTGAAGTGGAAATTTTAACCTTGTTGCAAGCAATATATGCAAATATACAGTTAAAAAAGTTGTTGGGCGAAAATAATTATATTTGCCAAGCAATGGTTGAACGATATGAAAAACACAACAAGCAATTGCAAGAATTAAAGAAATTTGTCAAAACATATTTCCCTTCCAAAAAGAAAATCATATTTAATGCTGGACACAAACCATCAAAAAATGGAAAAAATGAGAAGAAAGAAAACACACAATATAATAATTATGCCGCATATTGTTATTCGGACTTATGTTCGGGAAAGAAAAGGGTTTTATATAAAAAAGCTAGCCAAGAAGATTTCTACAAATTTTTGAAATCTGAATTGTTTGAATGTGATGTTGAAAACAATGTCGAATTAGATAAATATGAAGAAAGAAAACAAAATATATTAAACGCAATTGAAAAAAATGATTTTTTATTAAAATTAAGAAGTAACGACAACATACTTCTCCCCAACTCATTATACCAGGCAGAACTAAAACAAATCCTCAAGGTAAGTGCTCAAAAGTTTAATTTTCTAAACAACAAAGATGCGGACGGGCGTTCAGTTGGCCAAAAAATTATTGATGTTGTCAGTTTTAGAGTTCCATATTTTGTTGGACCAATTGGAGAGTCTGAAAACGGATGGATTCGCAAAGACAAATCAGCAGATTTCAAACCTTGGACCTTGGACAAAATAATAGACCTGGACGAAGCGGAAAATCGTTTTATCCAAAACATGACAAATAAATGCACCTACCTTCCAACAGAAGACGTTCTGCCCCAAAAATCACTTTTGTATTCAAAATTTAGAGTATTAAACGAGCTCAACAACTTGAAAATAAATGGGAACGCGATTACAGTTGAAACCAAACAACAAATCTTTGACGGTCTCTTCAAAAAAACGCCAAAAGTATCAACAAAAAAACTTATTGAATTCTTAAAGCAAAATAACATAATAAACAAAAATGACAGCAATGTTGTTTTCACAGGCATAGACAAGGAATTCGCAAATGATTATTCTTCATACGTGACCTTTGCAACCAAATTTGGTGAAGAATTTGTCAATAAAAATCTGGAAGTATTTGAAAAAATCATAAAATATCACACAATAATTTCCGACAAGTCAAGACTTGCAAAAAGAATTAAACGTGAGTTCAATATCTTTTCAGACGAAGACATCAAATTTCTCAAATCGCTCAATTTCAGTGGTTGGGGAAGTTTGTCACAAAAGTTTTTGGAAGGATTGAAATTTTCAGATAAAAAATCAGCAAACCCAGAGAAGGAAACACTTACAGTCATGTCTGCATTGTGGGAAACAAACAAAAATTTGCAAGAAATAATTTTTTGCAAGACGTATGATTTGCAACAAAAATTGGACGCAAACATCCAAAAAATTCAACGGGATTTGCTTTATGATGACATTCAAAACATGTATACTTCTCCAGCAGTAAAACGTGGGACTTGGCAAGCAATAAGCATAATTAACGAATTAAAAAACAAATTGGGCAAATATCCAGATAAAATTTTTGTTGAAGTCACGCGCAACAATCAAGAAAAAGGCGAAGCTGGAAGAAAGGACTCTCGTCACAAAATGGTTGTTAAAAAATACAAAGACAAACAATTGAAACTGGAATGTCAAAAACTTTGTATTGAGTTTAACAAACTTATGGAAGAATTAAATCAGAAAGACAATTCAAATTTAAGAAGCGAAAAACTATATCTCTATTTCATGCAATTAGGAAAAGATATTTACACCGGCAAACCAATAGATATTTCTCAACTCAATAACGACAACATGTATAATGTTGACCATATTATCCCACGTTGCAAGGTCAAAGATGACAGCATTGACAACAAGGTGTTGGTAAGCGCTGCGGCGAACCTCGCAAAAAGCGACAACTATCCTATTGATGGACACATTCAAGCATCACAAAAAGCATTTTGGGAATTACTTCGAGAAAACGGACTTATGACGGATTCAAAACTTGCCCGACTGCAAAGGACGGAAGAATTCACAGAAAAAGATGCCGATAATTTTACAAATCAACAATTGGTGTCAACAAATCAAGAATCAAAGGCCGTCATTGATTTGCTATCAAAAGTTTACTCAAACAAACGAAATATTATCTTTTCAAAAGCAATGTTTGTCTCTGATTTTAGAAAAAATTTTAACATAAACAAATCTCGCGATGTCAATGCTCTCCATCACGCACAAGATGCCTATTTGAATGTTGTTGTGGGAAATGTGTTGTTTAACAGGTTTACTGAGGGTTATTGGAAGAAAAACACACAAGAAAATAACAATCAAACAGCAGATAAAAATGCAAATACCACCAGTGTTGTTGAAAAACTTTTTAGAAGAACAGTATGGTCAAACCAAACAGGCGAAGTCGTATGGAAAGGTCAACCAAGCATTGATCTTGTTCGAAAAAATTGTGAAAAGAACAGCCCTTGTATAAGCATCATGCCTTATGAAAACAAAAACGGAATGTTTTACAACGCAACAGTATATAAAAGCTCCAAAAACCACTCAGCAACCCCTGCATCTTTTGCACTAAAAGCGAAAGGACCGCTTTCTTCCATTGATAAATACGGTGGTTATAACAGTTTGAAAAATGCGTATTTTATCGCTGTTGAAAGTGTTGACGCAAACGGCACAGTCAACAAAACCATCGAAACCGTTCCAATCATTGTTGAATATCAACATAGAAACGATGCCAACAAAACTCAAAAAATAATTGAATATATAGAAAAAACCAACAATATCAAAATAACAAAAGTTATTAAGGACAAAATCAAATATAGATCTCTCTTGAAGATAGACGGCGGATTGTATATGTTGACAGCAAAAACCAACGACTCATTAAAACTATTGAAATTAAATCAATGGTTCCTATCCAACAAGGATATTGGCTATATAAAAATCCTTGAAAAGCATCAAAACATGCCCGCAACAATCAAAGAATTGCTAAAAACAACAGATGAAGAAATAATTGTATCCCCTGCCGTCAAAACAAATTCAAAACAGCTTGCCATCAGCAGAACCAACAATGTGTATTTATACGATTTGATAGTCGCTCAACTTGGCAAAAAAATTTATAACCTGTCTTCAATTTCAGGATTAGTCAAAAAATTAACAAATGCACGCTCTGTGTTTTTGTCACTATCAATTTCGGCACAGGCGGAACTCTTGTTGGGTCTTGTCAAGTATGTTGGAGGAGCATATACTGTCGATCTCACTTTGTTGGGGGAAAGTCAACACGCAGGCTCTACAACAATTGGCAAAAATATTTCAAATTTGAATATATCTCTGATAGAACAATCTGTCACAGGACTTTATGCAAAGGAAACCGTCTTATAATGAGTTTTAGAAGTGTTAAAAGAATTACTCAATGAGATAAACAGGAAAGAAGATTGATCTTTTAATCAAACAACTGGCATATAATGAAATAAACTGCTTATTTGTTGAGCCCACGTTAAAATACAATGTTGACAATTTGGGCAAGATAATAATCGATAAAGATTTGTGCGAAATTTGATTGACACCAACACTACTATTTCTTAAACTTAAAGTTGAAGTTATATGCAAGATAAATTGTGGTTAGCAAAATTAGTTCTTAAATTTGAGGTTTGAGAGTTATGTTATTTTGTATATGACTAAAACGCCTTATTTTGCTATTGAAAAGTAATCAAGTGTTTGAGAGTTATGTTATTTTGTATATGACTAAAACTAGCCTTGCTCAGCTATGCTAAAACCAATTGTTTGAGAGTTATGTTATTTTGTATATGACTAAAACACATATCTTGCAAAGTCGCAACCAGTCCGTGTTTGAGAGTTATGTTATTTTGTATATGACTAAAACTTGCCTGTTTAGATACCAGGCCAGATGGCCGTTTGAGAGTTATGTTATTTTGTATATGACTAAAACTCATCAGCAAGGAATACGTGCCAATATCCTGTTTGAGAGTTATGTTATTTTGTTTATGGAGGAAGAAAATGGATCAAAATTTTTGTTATTGTCGTCACTGCGGAAATATTGTTGTCAAAGTCAACGACAGCGGGGTGCCAGTTATGTGTTGCGGAGAAGCAATGGGCGTTTTGTCGCCAAACACGAGTGATGGCGCAAAAGAAAAACATGTGCCAACCCACTCTGTCAACTGTGGCAAAGTGACCGTGCACATTGGGGAAATCGCACACCCAATGACTCCCGAACATCATATTGCGTGGGTCAAACTCCAAACAAACAAAGGAAACCAATTTAAGCGTTTGACGCCTGGCACCGAGCCTGTTGCAACCTTTTGTGTTGATGAAGATGAAAAAATTGAAGCAGTGTTTGCTTATTGCAATCTTCACAGTTTGTTCAAATCCTAAAAGTCAGTCCGCTGGCTTTTTTTATTTGTCAAATTTAGTGTTCGCGGTGTTTATAAACTTGCTTTTCAATAAATGCAACAACGAAATACATGATTGCTGCAAGAACACACAAAATGACTGTGCTTGCCATAACCAAATCAAGTTTGAAGACTTGACCGCCATAGACGATGAGATATCCAAGTCCCGCCTTGCTCGCGAGATACTCCCCCATGATTGTCCCAACCCATGTGAGTCCAACGTTGATTTTTAGGACTGAAATAAAATCGCAAAGCGAGTTTGGCAAAATGAGTTTGAAAAGAATTTGAAACTTGTTTGCCCGCATGCTTTGCATGAGCATAATTTTGCCTTGGTCGCAAGATGTGAAAGAGTTGAGCATGCTAATTATCGTGATGACAATCATGATGAGAATGTCCATTGCAACAATCGCTTTTGTTCCGACTCCAACCCAAACAATCAAGATTGGTCCAAGAGCAATTTTGGGCAAACTGTTGATGACAACAATATATGGGTCAAGCACTTTTCTTATTGTTGTGTTCCACCACAAAATTATTGCGATGATTGAGCCCGCAAATGTCGCAATCAAAAATCCAAGCGTCGCCTCATACAGCGTGACACCAATATGAGTGAACAAGGTTTTTGATGCAACAAGGTCTTTTATTGTCGCCCAAATTCGACTTGGTGAACTTGTGATAAAGACGTTTATTGCACCAATTTTTGCAAGGACTTCCCAAAGCACAACAAAAAGAACAAGCAATGCGATTTGGATTGAAACAACAAGCACTTTGTTCCAAACATTTCTCTTTTTGTATGCCAAAAACTCTTTTGAGTAGTTTAGTTTTTCTCGTTTTGAAAAGAACTTTGCAAATTTTTTTTGCTCATTTTTTTTGAGCATGAGATTGTTTTTGAAAAGTTTATTCCTTGTCGTTTTCAATTTGCAAATCCCCCCACACCTGCTTAAAATACTCATTAAATTTTGGAGATTCTCTTCTCTCCCTTGGACTTGTTGTCGTAAACTCCATTTTATATTCGCATTTCACGCAAGCAGGCCGACTTGAAAGCACAATGATTCTATCCGAAAGTGAAATTGCCTCGGTTATGTCATGCGTGACAAGAATGGTCGTTTTCTTCTCCGCACGCAAAATTTTGCTCACGTCTTCGCAAACATTGATTCGCGTTTGTGCGTCAAGTGCAGAAAAAGGCTCATCAAGGAGCAGAACATCGGGTTTTAAAACAAGCGTTCGAATGAGTGCAACACGCTGACGCATTCCACCCGAAAGTTGATTTGGATATTTTGTTCCAAACTCTTCAAGTCCATATTTTTTTAATAATTCTTTTGCATATTCTTTGTTTTCTGGAGTGTTTTTCTTTTGAATTTCAAGACCCAACTGTATGTTTTTTGAAATTGTGCGCCATTCAAACAAAAGGTCTTTTTGGAACATATATCCTGTCTTATCTCGGTTTTCGTTTGGGTTTTTGCCCGCAACAAACACAACGCCGTTCGTCGGTTTAATCAATCCCGACACCAAAGATAGTATGGTTGTTTTTCCACATCCACTAGGCCCAACAATACTGACAAACTCGCCTTCTTCGATGTCAAAATTTATGTCAGCCAAAGCATGCGTTTCACCATTTTTGCTAAAATATGTCAGTCCAACATGTTCAAGTTGCACAATCGTCATTTGTAATCTCCCTGCTGGTTTTTCGTTCTATTTCATTATATGAAGACATCAGGTTAATGTGAAAAGAACGACACTTTTACATGTCGTTCTTTTGTGCCGCAAATTTATAATTCCAAAAGTTCTTTCATAACCTCATTTGCATAACTGTTGTCAACAATTGCATTCATTGGGACACTCACTGAAAGTTCACCCGCACTTGTCATGATTGCACAAAGGCGGTCGTAGGAATCTTGCGTCATTGCAGGATTTGAAACCCATGCGTCAATTGATTTATAGGTTGTGATTGCGGCTTGGATATTTTGTTTTGAAGTGCCGTCAAAAGATGGCGAGAGTGCGTCAGCAACATCTTCGATTGGCGCGTTAACAAGAAAATTATATCCTTTCCACACCGCTCTCAAAAACGCCTTGATTGTCTTTGGATTTTTCTCCATAAAACTTTTTGTTGCCATGAATGCGGTGTATGGAACTTCTCCAACTTCCGCTCCGATTGAAGCAACAATTTTTCCCAAACCATTCGACGCCATGTCACTTGCGGTTGGTTCAAAGAGTGTTGTGTAATCTCCTTGACCGCCTTGATAGGCACTTGCCATGTTCGCAAAAGCAACATCGGTATTTAGGTTTGTTTTGTCCAAAAGTCCTTTTTGTTTTAAGAGATATTCAAGAGCCATATATGGCATTCCGCCTCTGCGTCCGGCAAGAATTTCTTTGCCAACAACATTGTTCCAAGAAAAGTTTTCGTTTGTGTCACGAGTGAACATAAACGACCCGTCACGCTTTGTCAACTGGCCAAAAATAACTGGCTGGTCTTTTGCTCCTTGGGCATAAGTATAAACCGCAGTTTCTGGTCCCAAGAGAGCGACATCTGCCCCATTTGTAATCAGTGCTGTCATGCTGTTGTTTGAACCGCCGCCATTTGTTAATTCAATGGATATTCCTTCATTCTCAAAATATCCCTTATTTATGGCGACATAAAAAGGTGCATAAAAAATGCTGTGTGTCACTTCGTTCACACGAATGACGCTTGAATTATTTTTCTTGCAGCCAACAAACGCAAAACTCACAAGTGAGAGCATGATCGCCAAAATTATGCTTAGTTTCTTCATTTTCCCTCCTTTTTCCTTATGCAGTTTATTCATTTGGCGAAATATTGGTTAATTTTGGGTATTACAACAAAAAAACACCATATAAAATGGTGTTAATTTGTTCGTCTTTTATGCCTTTGTTACAAGATAGTCGGTTGTTGTCCCTTCAACAAGACTTGAAATATAACCTTCTGCAAGAAGTTTATACCCTTTTTCCATTGGGTTGGCGGGGTCAAATCCATTGTATCTTCCGCCATAAACTTTGAGGTTCGCGGTTCCGTTGTCGCGGTTTGCGTCGTAAAGGTTAATCATGAGCTTGTTTCCAAATTCTTTGCTTTGTTGTTGAATGGAATATGTTCCACCTTTGATTTCAACATTGCCTTCATATGAATATACCGCACTGATATTTCCAACAAACACGCCGTTTTCAATCACAAGTTTTCCGCCGTCACGAACATCAAGCGCATAGCAATCGTCTGCTTTTGCAACAAGTTTTCCGCCGCCTGTCACTGTGAGTTCGCCGCCTTCCCCTGCTCCAACAAGCGACCAAATATTTTTTTCTTCATTCCAAATGTCACTTGAATTCGAAATGGTTTTTCCGTTGAGATCAAGCGTCACTTTTCTGTTTGCAAAAACTTGGTCTTTGACATCAATGTCGGCAGTGAGTTGGATAACACCTTTATCTCCTTTCATTGCGTCAACAAGTTGGTCATAGCTTGAAACTTGAATCACATCACTTTCGCCACAAGCAGAAAACAAAAACAAGCATGGTATAACAAGAATCAAGGCAAGGGCAAAAGTAATAAAATGATTTTTTAGTGATTTTTTCATATTCTCTCCTTTTAATCAATTTATCTTTTGCAGTTTTTTTCAACTTATTCATATTAATTAAAAAAAGACATCTTGACTGTTGGAATAAACAATGTTATTATATTACGAACAATGGAGGGCAAAATGATATCAAAGTTTTCAGCATCAAAATCAGGACTTTTTTCAAAAATTTCTGATGGGAACGGAAATGTATTTAAACTTGACAAAAATTCAGCTTTTAAAATCAAAATCAAAGATGAAAAAATAATTTTTTATAATAAAGAAATCCACACTCCTCCAATAACATCTTTCGAACAAAACGGAAATATTGTTGAAGCAAAAACAGAAAATGGACGTATCAAATTAAACACAGAGCTTGGTTTTGTAACTCCAGAATTTTCTGACACTCTCGCAGGAAATCTTGTTTTGAAAAACGGAGATATATATTCAGTGGATTATTCATGTCGAACAAAAGATACTGGCCTCCGCATCCCACAAGACGAACAGGGAAATAATAACGAAATAAAGGTTGGACATGATCGTTACTTATTGATTGACAGCAATGGAATAAAGACAATTTGTGATGACAAAATGAAAAAAATTTTCTCACTTGACAACCAAAATTTCGACGCCCACAATTTGCATTGCAAAACTTATAATATGAGCGACAAAAAAATTGAAGTAATTGCAACTCCAACTGCAACTTATCTCGTAACAAACGGACAAACGATTTTTAAATCTAATAACAATTCGGAATTAACCATACTTGATACGGATAACAAGCTTGTTTCTTTTGACAAAGAAACCAATGTGTCCACAATTTTTGATTTTGATTCAAATTCAAATAGTTTCATTGAAAAAAACAAAGTTGAAAGAAAAGTTGAAAAATTTATTTCAACAACAAAAGAAGAGCTTGTTGTCACAAAAGATGAAAATGGTAAGTGTGGGCTTGTTTCGTTAGACGGGAAAATAATAATTCCTCACAAATATTTAAGCATTAGCCAAAAAGCAATTTGTCATGGTGCAACGGGTTGGAATTTTAATTCACTCGACAATGTTTATCAATGTAAAATTAGTAATGGTGACAAAACAACGATTGAACTGTTTGATCCCGACGGTTCTCAATTGCTCGCCGGCAATATTGTTGATGTTGATTACGACAATTCATGTCTAATGGACAATGGTGAATATAGATTTTTAGCCCAACTTAACAACAAAACAGATTATGAGTATAATTGGAGTGTGATCAGCAATCACGGCAAAGTTTATGCTGAAAATCTCACGCGAGGCAATTCATGGTCTTGGCAAAAAATGCCCGACGGAACAAAAATAAAAAGATTTTCTGTTCGCGAAAGAAATAAGGACAATGAAAAAGAGCGTTTTCTCAATGTTGGAGCAGAAAATGTTTTGGCTGAACAGGAAGACTTGCAAGGAATAAAAGAATATAAAAATTCTTTGTCTGCATCAGATTATTACAGTGAAAAGCAAGCCAAATCCCAAACAAAATCACCTTCATCTCGTTCTTATTCAGAAGATGAAAAAAATTATGCCTCAATTTGTGCAAGCATTCTCATGGGAAGCCCAGTTGCTGGAATCATTGTTCATTCTTTTATGGATGACAATGAAAAAAGTTTATAAAATACCAACAAAAAACAGTTGCAAAACAACTGTTTTTTTGTTATGACTTTTATTGTTTATCCGTCCAAACTTCGCCGTTGACAAATTGCGTAAGCGCCATTGTGAATGCTTGAGTGTTGAGATCAATTCGAGTTATGTGCTCTTTTGTGAGAAGTCCGATGCCGCCCGTGCTGCTTCTGAGGTCTTCCTCGTGAAACAATTCGTCCATCACTGTGCCCAAGGTTTTGTTTTTGATGTTGTCAACGTGTTTTTTAGGCACAGGAAAACTTGCACTTGTTCCAACACTTTCATAACCCGACTTATCACAAATGACTGCAAAATTTGTTATGAACCAATTGCCGTAAAGATTGACAAGTCCGCTTTCAATCGCCATGAACATATCAGCGTTAATATTGTTTTCTTTTGCAAATTTAATCATGTTTTGCACTCTGTTGTGAGCGCCAAGATATGTGTCGCCGTCAACAGGTTGCTCACTGACATTTGATGGTGCTGAAACGCTTTCAATCTCAACATCATCAAAAAAGTTTTCGAGTGCCGCTTTTGCTCCTTTGATTTTTCCTGGATTTTTTGTTCCAATTAATACTTTCATTTCTTTTCTCCTTCAAAAAAAATTTTTCGACTGTAACATAAAAAAATCACCTTATAAAAAACAATAAAACACAGTCAAGAAATATTGTTGTTTTATTGCCATTCATAAGAAGATTTTTGCAAATATTCCCAAATAAAACAATCTGGAATGACACGAGATTGTAAAATTATATTAACCCAACTTTGCCATTTTGTCAATATCAAATTGAAAAATATAGTCTTTCGTTTAACAAAAAAAATCATTATTGATATACTCAAAAAAGAAAAGGAGGGTTTATGAATAAAGTTCAAGGATTTTTCAAAAAAGTCAAATGGGATAGCATCATCATTGCAACACTAACAATTGTGTTTGGAATTTTGTGTGTTGCGATGCCAACAAGAGCAGGCGATGTTCTTTGCATTGTGTTTGGAGCAATGCTTCTCACGATGAGTGTGGCCCTGTTTGTTAGATTTTTCACTGTCGACAGATTTTTTGGTGCAAACTTGTTAATTGCCGCTGCTGTCATGCTGATTTTGGGAATTTTTTGCTTGGTATACACAAGCACGCTTCAAAGCATTTTGACAGTGCTGTTTGGAATCTTTATTTTTGTCGACTCAATGACATCGCTCACTGACAGCATTTTGTGTGCAAAAGCAAAAATAAAAGGCTGGTGGATTCTCTTTGTTTTGTCAATCCTCACCGCTTGCCTCGGCGTTTGTGTTGTCTTCTCAAATTTTGATACGGTAATAATTTTTGCAGGTTGTTCACTCATTATTGAAGGACTCCGAAGACTTGTGACAACATTGGTGTTTAGCCACAAAATCAAGCAAGCAAAAAAACAACTGACCCAAACACAGAATGACAATCCTGACGAAATTGTTATTGAATAACAAAATTTCAACAATAAAAGAGCAAGCGGCTCTTTTTTTGTTTTTTAATTTTCGCAAAATGTTTTATAATTCTCTATCGAGGTGAAAATGACAGATATTGAAATTGCCCAGATCCACACTCCACAAAAAATTGTGGATATTGCAAAAAAACTCGGACTATGTGAGGACGAGTTGATTTTGTTCGGAAAATATAAGGCAAAAATTGAAAAACAATTCGAACCAAGAAAAAACAGCAGACTAATTCTTGTCACAGCCATCAGTCCAACAAAGGCCGGCAACGGAAAAACAACTGTTTCAATCGGGCTTGCTGATGCACTGGCTCAACAAGGCAAAAGTGTGTGCCTTGCTCTTCGCGAACCATCACTCGGTCCCGTGTTTGGGATCAAAGGCGGTGCAACAGGCGGCGGGTATAGTCAAATTGTTCCAATGGCGGACATAAATTTGCATTTTAATGGCGATTTTCACGCAATAACGTCTGCAAATAATCTTCTTGCAAGTTTGATTGACAATCATATTTTTCAAGGCAACGAACTGGAGATTGACAAGAATAAAATTTTCTTCAAACGCTGTCTTGACCAAAACGACAGAGCGCTAAGAGTTTGCACAGTTTCACAAACAAAAGGCTGCGAAGAAAGAAAAGAAAATTTTGTTATTACTGCTGCAAGCGAAGTCATGGCAATCATGTGTCTTGCAACAAATTTATCTGACCTAAAAGAAAGACTTGGCAACATCATGATTGCACAAAGCATTGACGGAAAACCTGTTTATGCAAAAGACTTACACGCCGAAGACGCAATGACAATTTTGCTCAAAGATGCACTGCGTCCAAACCTCGTTCAAACTCTTGCTGGCACGCCCGCCCTCGTCCACCTTGGACCATTTGCAAACATCGCCCATGGTTGCAACAGTGTTATCGCAACTCGCACGGCTCTTGGTCTTGCGGACTATTGTGTGACAGAGGCTGGTTTTGGAGCAGATCTTGGAGCAGAAAAATTTATCGACCTAAAGTGTCGATTGAACGGACTCAAACCCAATTGTGTTGTTCTTGTTGCAACAATCCGCGCCCTCAAACTCAATGGTGGTGCAAACGAAAATGAACTTGCAAACGAGGACTTGACGGCACTCAAAAAAGGAATGCCAAACCTTCTTCAACATCTGCACGCAATCAAAGAAGTCTATAAACTTCCGTGCATTGTCACAATCAACAAGTTTGAAACAGACACACAAAAAGAAATTGATCTTGTCAAAAAAATATTGAGTGAAAACAACACAGAATGCGTCCAGAATGAAGTTTGGGCAAAAGGCGGAAAAGGTGCTCGGGAACTCGCGGAACTGGTCACAAAACAATGCGAGTCACAATGCAAACTTCATTTTGCCTATAACACACAAGACTCAGTCAAACAAAAAATATTTGATATTGCCCACAAAATCTATGGGGCTGGAAAAATCAATTATTCCGAAAAAGCGGAACAATCAATTAAAAATATAAACAACCTTGGACTTTGCAACCTTCCGATCATAATGGCAAAAACCCAATTCTCTTTCACCGATAATCCAAAAGTTTTGGGAGCCCCAAAAGATTTTGAAATGACCGTTCGCGACATTGAAATTCGAACTGGTGCGGGATTCTTGGTTGCACTTCTTGGCGACATGATGCTCATGCCCGCTCTCGGCAAATCCCCCGCTGCACTCAACATGAAAATTGACGAAAACGAACAAATTTCGGGATTATTTTAAATTAATAAACAAAAAAAGACGATTAAATCGTCTTTTTGTTATGGGTTTTCAAAAACTTTTTCCACAATGTTTAATTAATTTGCTTTTTTTGAGTTCTAAAAATAAAGAAGACATAGCATATGAGTATGTCTTCTTCATTTTAAGGTTCGATGACTTCAACCTCATCACGCTTTGCTTTTTTTGATTTGAAATAGTTCACCACGAACAACGCTCCAACCAGCACAATCGCTCCACCAAGAGCAAATGAATACCATACCACGCGGCGAGGTTGAACCGTGTAGAAATGTATCTCGCGTTGAGTTTGGTCACTTGACATAAACCATGTGTGTGTGACCGCGCCATTCTCTGCCGTTTTTTGATCGGCATCACTTTTTAATCTTGTGTTTGTGGTTTTGTAGGAATAGGAATATTGCGGTGTTTGAATTTTTAAGGGATTTGAGAGATGTAGACTTTCGATATATTCATTAGCAATTTTTGTGTATGAATTGATTAGTTCTTGATTAGAAAAAATTGTTTGAGTTGTTTGAATGTATCGTGAGTAAAACAAACTTTCTTTTTTTTCAACAACTTGCTCATCGCCGTCAGAAGTGTCAATATCATAAAAATAGTAGTATGTTGCAGTGTTGACAAAAACAAAACTTGCTGAAACAGTCGAGTCTGCAACTTTGACATCAGTGTCAACACCTTCTGCGAGCATTTGACGCTGTGCGCTTGTCAAACTTTTATCATTTTGAACTTTTTGCAAATAGTTGTTCATGATTTCGGTTTGCTTGTCCCTCATTATTGTTGCTATGTCGCTTTTCATTTTTGTGATTTGAGACGCAGTTGCACCAGCGCTGCCAAGTTGTTTTTCATCAAGTTCAATATCAACAACTTGCCCGACTCCGCCATTTTCGGTTTCAATCACAGAATAAGAAACCGTTGCACATCCACAAAACAAGAATGTGCAGCACAAAATTATCAAAACAAGTGCCAAACGGTGAATTTTTTTCATTTTATAATTATATCCTATGCTCAAAACATTGTAAATAGTCTGCAATTTTAAATGCATTGAATTTTGCACAATTTGTCGACAGCAGCACCCAAAGGTGCTGCTAATCTCATAAATCTATGATTGTCATATTCATTCCAGTTGGAACAATTTGTGAAAGGTTTGATGCTTTGTAGTTCGTTGAAGTTTCTGAATAACTTTTGAAATCTCCCACAATTGCTTGTGCAGCTTTTGTTGAAGAAGGGTTGTTTGTGTCAATATCGACTTCTCCACGGCTTCTGTTTTCATCAATGAGTCCGTGAGTTGTTTCTCCAACAATTCCGCCGGCATAGCTATTTGGGGTTTGTGAGCCACTTGTGTTCGCAGCAGTAATAAGTCCTGTGTTTTCACAATTTTTAACAATTCCGCCAACGACTTCATCGCTTGTTTTTGTTCCAAAGTTTTCTCCAACAATTCCACCTGCAATCGAAGGACAAGACACTTCATACCCCCCGGACATATATGATATTGCTTCTGACTGGATATCTCCGGAGTTTGTTGAATTTTTTATCGTGCCATAGTTGTATGCAGCAATTCCGCCAATTGTGTTCGCACCACGAATCGTGCCATAATTTTTGCAAGCATCAACGACTGCATTTGTTGCTGAATCTGAGCCAACCATTCCAACAATTCCGCCGACTTTGCTAAAGTCGTTTATTTGAGTTGTGATATTCAGTTCGCTTGTGCAGGATTTTATTGTTCCAGCTTTCAACAATCCAACAAATGTCCCAAATCTTGTTTCTTTGTTGCGGTTTCTGATTATTGTTGTTGTTCCTGAAACTTTACAATTTTCAATAATTGCTTCCGAACCATTTACACAACCCGCGATGACGCCGGCGTGAATTGCTGTTGAAGAAGCCATATCCAAATTAAAATTCCCATCAACAATAATGTTGAGATTTTTTACTTGAGCACCATTGCCAAGTTCGGCAAAAATTCCAGTCCAAATTGATTTTTGGTTTTCCTCAAAGCAAACTGTGATTGTTTTGTTGTTTCCGTCAAGTTTGCCTAAGAATTGAGTTGGAGATTTTGCATTTGCCCCAAGTGGAGCACAATTTCTGCGAACAATATTTTCGTTTAGTTTGAAATGTGCTTCTGGTCGATACATCATGTTCTCAAAGTTTGTTGAATTGACGAGGAATGGTGTGCTTGCTGTTCCGTCTCCCTCACTAAACAAATTGAATACACCTTCAACTTCTTCACTCTTCACACTTGTTCCGATTTCTGTGTTGGATTTTTTTACTTTGACAGAAACTTTATAATTCCCTGGTTTGGTTGGCACAAATTTGTTCACATCCTCCACATCAAGTTCTTGTTCAGGTCCTCCATCAATTGAGTAAAAGACAATGTAGGTCGCATCGCTTGTGCCAGCTGATGCCCATGTGAAGATTTGTCTTGTTTCGTCGTATGTCAAATCTTTTGGAGGTTCAGGTTTCTCAACATCTTTGATTTCACTGAACACAGAAGCAAAGTAGTCAAATTCATTTCCTTCAAGTGGAATTGTTCTAATCGCAATTCCCAAAAGGTTTTCATCTGCCTTATATTTTGGTTCAAGAACTGGAGTGTTGTCATAGGTCTCTTCACCTTTTCTCCAAATGATGTATGCTTTGTTCACTGGAATGTTTGCTGATGAAGATTCTGAGATTGTCCAAGTGATTTCTCCATCATTATTAACTGTGATGTGTTGAAGTGCGATTTTTGGAATTTGACGAACTTGCCAATCACTTGCCTCATCTTTTTTTAGTTCACCATTCTTTGTTGTCCATGAAGAACGAAGTTTGTTTTCATCAGTCGAAACCGCTCTGAGTGACACGCGATAAATTCCTGTTTCGAGTTCTGAAACCCAGCGCCATGAATTGCTGTCAGCATCAAAACTAAATCCTTCAACAAATTCCATTGTGTTGGTGTCGGAAACAATTCGAAGAATATATCCCGTTGCATCTTCAACATTGTTCCAAGTCAAAATTCCGTTGTCAAGACGAACTTCACCAGGAGCTTCAAGTTTTGAAATTTCAATTGGATCTGATTCAACTCCTGCAATGTATGTGTCGCTGTTGAGCACTTCTCTCACAAGAACAGTGTATGTGCCTTTTTCCACAAATCCTGCAACGTCAAATTCAACCATTGAAACTTCATTGACTTTGACAAGATCTTTGTCGTTGACAACAACTGGAACACGTGCAATTCTTTCGCCTGCTTGATAGAACTCAACAAAGTAGTATTTTATTGTTGCTGCACGGGTTGAAGGCAACCAATAGAGTTTTCCATCAACAACTCTCACGCCTGTGATTTTTGCCATGCGAACACAAGCAAGTCCGTTTGATGGATTGGAAGAAATGTATGCTGGATTACCCTCGCTCGGAATGACACTATTCCCTTTTGCTTGGAAAGCATAGACATTTACGTCACTCCCCGGATAATCACTTTCGTAAATATTTCCTTCAATGTGATTGTATAGATTGTTGTTCACATAAATATTATAACCCGCTGCCTTGTTATTTGCCTCCCAACGGAATGAACCCCATTCTGTCTTGTTGTCATCGCTTGTTATTGTTGAAACAACAGGTGTTTCAAGTTTTGTGAATGTTGAGCTTTCACCCCAAACACCATTGATGATGCAGCTGCCAAATTTTGATGTGCCGTTTCCAAGTGCTCTGATTTTGATGTTGTGAACACCTGAGTCAAAGCCTTGAAGATAAGAAGCTTGAACTCCACCCTCAACAACCATGTTGTTTGTTTCCGACTTGATGCGATAGTTTACGGCATTTGCAACAATCCCCCAAGTGAGGTTTCCTTCAACTGTTTGGATGTCGCTTGTTGAACCAAGAACAATGATGTCAACTTTTTCTGACATGTTTCCTGTCACATAATTCTGCATGCCTTCGGCTGTTGTGTTTCCTTTGACAGAAACTGCAAGTGATGTGTGTTGAGGTTTCAAAAGTCCATTGGTGTTTTCAACATCAAGGAAAGTCGCATTTGTTTCAGCAAGTTTAACCCAATCATTTGCAACGTTGTCAAAAACATAAACAACATAAACAATTTCGTTTGTGTCACTGTAATTATCAAGTGTCACGCCTTCCCATTGCAACTTGTGTTCGTTGATAAATACATTTGTTGGGGTTGGTGCAACAACAATGTCAAGAGTCTGATCTGAATATTCACTTGTTATAACTTTTTTGCTGTCGCCAATTTGTTTGATTTTGAGAGAATAGTTGCCCGCTGGAAGATTGGTCGTGAGTTTTTGCAAATAGTTGTCATCAAGTGGCCAACCATTTCTGAGAAGGTCGACATCAATTTCAAAACTCTCATATGTTGTGTCGTTTTGCAAAAAGTCAAGATAGATTTTTTTGTTTTCTGTGTCTTCAAAATAGGTGTAGCCGCCAAGATCGTTCCAACAAAGCGCACCGTCTTTTGCAACAAGCATTTGTGGAGGACGAGGTTTGACAACTTTGATTTCGCTTGTTTTTGCACTCGCCAAAAAGTTTACCCCATCGCCGATTGCTTGCATAAACAGATTGATGTTTGTCTCTTTTGTGAAATCTTTATATTCGTCAACAAATGTCCAATATGTCACATTCCCACAAACCTTATGTCCGTCACCAACATAAATGTAATAATTGTTTGCTCCGTCTTGAGAAAGCCATGTGAGTTCACCGTTTGACACAGAAACTTCTGGCGCAGCGAGAACATTAAAAGCGATTGCTGTTGAAAAACCCGAAGATAAATATCCAACTCCATCAACCAACCCAGTTCCCCCAATGCGTCTAACTCGAATTGAATACGCTCCCGCATCAAGACTTGGAATTTTCCATTTTGTGTCAGTTGTCTTTTGAAGAAGTGGGCTTGACATTGTTTCTCCAGCAACTTCAACTTCATACTTTGATGCACCCACAGTGCTTGCCCAGTTGAACGAACTGATTGTTTTGTCGATGTTCGTTGAAATATATGTTGTATTATCATCAGTGTTTGGGTTTTCAAGAATTTTTATTGAAATTTCATCACTAGGGTCACTTGACAAGAACAGTTCTGGATTTTTTGCTTGAACAGTTGCCTTATACTCCTTGTTTGCAAGAAGAACCGAAGTCAGTTGAGCAATTCCATCAGGTGTTGCATCAAATTCTTGATTGTCAATGTTGTAAACAAAGTTGAGGTTTTGACCTTCTCCAAGTGTGAAAGAGTGATCCCATTTAATTTCACCTTCAACAACTCTGATATTTGTCGGTTTTGGAAGTTTGACAAGATTTAGTTCTGCATAATCTGAGTCAATGCCAGCAATCAAATTTCCAATGCGTTTTAATTTCAAGGTGAGCTGTCCCGAATGACCAGTCAATAAATGTTTGTAGGTGTTGTTGTCAAGAGAATAGGTTGTGCTTCCTTTTTCATCGATAACCACCAATTTAAATCCCGAACTGAATGAGCGAATGTTTCCTATCTGTCCATCGCTCCACGTAATAACACCATTTTCATTTCTAAAATTTAAGTGGCTTGCAACAAGTTTTATTTTTGATGCTTTTGCACGTCCAACGGAAGAAAATCCTGTTTCTGGGCTCCCCAATGTTTGGATGTAGAAATAATTACGTGAATCAAACATCTCTGAAATTGGAAGTGCAAATTGGCAATCAACACCATTATATATTATTTTCATTTCGCCATAGTCATCTCCAATCGCGACCAAATATCCACTTGCTCCATCGACTGGTGCCCATTTCAAATAAATTATGTCTGAATCAGTTTCATCTCTAAGGAATTCACAAGAAGTTGTATCCTTAAATCTTTTTACTTTGTATGTGAGAGGTGCAGAAGGCATTTCTCCGCCACCTTTCCATTGTCTTATGATAAATGTGATTTCTCCTGAAGCAAATTCCGGGTCATTAAGAACCTCATTGACATTAATGGAATCAATCATTTGATAGCCAGTGCTTATGTGTTCACTTTCTACTCCATTTTCATTGGTTATAAAATACTCGACAGAAACTGCATATTGTTCATTCGCTCTTTTTAACAACAAATTATCAGCATCATGAGAAACAATTGGTTGTGGAGAAAAATTAAATGGCAAACACACGGTCTTTGATGTTCCAAGATATCTTGAATTATCTCCAATGGCGTAGCAATATATTCTAACTTCTCCTTCTACATATTGATTTGTTTGCATTTCGTCATAAAAGCTTACATATAACATACCGGAGTTAGATGCTTCAATATACGCTGATTTAATTTCAGCGACCTCTTCGTTGTTGATATATTGTTTGATGAAAACTTGATATGCAGTGTTGGTGTTTACATTTTCCCAGAAGAAAGTGAAGTTATATCCATCAAGTCCACGATAATTTGAATCATCAAGCGGCGACAACAATCTTTCGGTTATAAAACCGGACGAAAGTGCGGAAGAAACAAAATTGTTTGTGTTATTTCCAACAGCTTTGACTTGAACTTCGTAAATTTTTACAGTCGAGAAAACAACACTTTCACATTGAAACTGTTTTGTTGCAGATTCACCAAGCAATACGCCGTCAACATAAATTCCGTATTTGCTTGCACAGTTTTCTTCATTATCGTAATCATAGGTGATGGTTATGATGCCAGTTTCGGGGTTCTCAACAAGTTGAACATTTGTTGGTGCGATGTTTTTTGTGACAACAAGCGTTTCATGAGCGGAATCAAGATATTGTTTTCCGTCAACCTCTCCGCCTTGTGCATAAATCTCAATGGTGTATGAACCTTCATAGCGGAATTCATAAGAAAATGAAGACACATCACTGCCAAGATAAAATTTTTCGAGGTTTTCGTTTTCTGGTTTTATTGAAAGCACATAACCCGAAGCATTTCCAACAGGACTCCATGTTATTGCATCATTTTTTAGCATGAAATCTGAAATTTTTCCAAGGCGATATATTGTTGTTTCGTAGTATTCGCTATCGATAAGTTCATTCGTCTTGCCAATGTATCTTGCTTTTATATTAATTTCACCTGAAAGCTTTGAAAGATCTTTGTTCTCAGTGCCGTTTGTTAAAATTTCAACATGATCCACAATCTCGGAATTAAACAAACAATCAACATGCTCCCCTTCAATCTTGATTGCTGTTGGAGCAGCAAGTTTTTCAAGCGTGAGCGGATCAGATTTTTCACTCAATTCAGTATAGATGCCTTCGCCAAATGCTTGAACTTCAATCGCGTATGTTCCCGCATTGAGGAATGCATCGGAATTGAATATGAATGATGTTTTGTTGGTGTATTCAGCAGATGCTGGGCTTCCATTGATATAAACCATATATTTTGATGCAGTTGCAGGTGCACCATTTGTTGCTGTGGCAACTCCGCCAAATGTCAAAGTTCTTGTTGCTTTATCGAATTGCAGATTTGTTGGACTTGCGAGTTTTCTTGTGATTGTGAAAGGAAGTTCTGCATAATCGCTTGTGATTGTTGCATCTTTTCTGCAAAGTGCTTTGATTGTTGCGTGATATTGTCCAACAGAAAGGTCGGATGTGACAAACGAATTGCTTTCGCTCTCAAATTTTTGAGAACCAATTGAAATTTCATAACAATCCGCTCCAACAACCTCGCTCCAAATAATCAAGTCGTCAGAATACTCAACATTTTGAGGTTTTGAAAGTTTTTCATGTGCAAATTCAATTTCTGCACAATAGTTTGAATCCAAAACATCTTTGCCGTTGCCCAAGAGTTTTACTTTTGCTTTCAAAGTGCCAAGGGCAAGGTCTGAAAGTGACAACTCATTTTCTGTTGTTGTTTGAGAGTGAATGGTTGCTCCGTCTTTTGTGACAAGAAGTTCAAAATTGTTGTCAAGTTCAACAAATCTATTCCAATAAAGTTTGTTTGGAAATTCAAACGCAAGCCCCAAAGGTTCGGCAAGTTTTTCAATTTGAATTTGTTCGATTGGAGCATTGATGATGTTTTTGTCTGTCGAATGAGCTTCAACTGTGAGAGTATATTTGCCTGCATTTTCAAAAATTGCAGATGTTGCATCTTTGAGTTTGAGAATTGTTTTGCCACCGTCACTTGAAACCGTGTGATCAAGATTTGTCAAAGAATTGAGCTTGACAACATAATTTGTGTAATTTGGATTGGTGTCAAATTTTATATAGGAAACATCGTCTTTTGTTTCGTGTTCAATGTTTGCAATTTCTTCAAGTTTATAGATATCAATTGTTGCAACATTGCTCAAAATTTCATTGTTTTGTGGCAAAGTTTGGACGGTTATCTGATTTTGTCCAACCGCAAGAAGACCATCAAGTGAAAATTGATTGTCATGTTCGTTGCCTGGATATGGCCAAACATTTTTGTGGAGAGAACCATTGATTGTGATGTCATAGCCAGACATGACGGTTGAATCTTTGTTGATTGAAAGCCACATGGTTGATTTGTCGAATTCAAGGACTGGTGTGCTGAGTTTTTCAACAGTGATTGACGAATATGCACTTTCCAAAATTGTATTTTTGTTTCCAAGATATTTAACTTTGACTTCATATCTGCCAGGAACAAGATTATATAATTCATATTTTGGTTCACTCAGTTCTTGTTCTGCGCCTGCAACAAAAATTGTGTAGCCGAATGTTGCTTGAGGAAGTGTTGCAAAGGCAAAAGTTGTTCCGTTTTCAATATTGAGATAAGTTGGTGCGGAAAGTCTTGTAATAATGTATGTTTCACTCAAATTTGATTCAGTATAAAATCTCGCTGCATCCTCAGTTGATATTGCCGCAAGTCTATATTCTCCCGCTTGGTCAAAACAACCAACTGGAAGAGTGATGAGTGCATTGCCGCCAACAATTTCTGCTGGGCCATCATAGATCGCCACGCCACCGCTCAAAATTTTGAAAGTTTGCGCCTCTCCAACATTTGTGAGTGTGAGTTTGTTTGTGTCTGCATCAAATCCCACAATTTCAGGTGTTGAAAGTTGTTTTGTTATTGCAACATTGCTTGTTGCAACATCATTTGCGTCAAGAACGAGATTTTCGTCTGAAACAGGTGTGATTTTAATTTCATGAATACCTTTTTCAAGGTTTGTTATTCTCAAGTTGTTTTTTTCTGCAAGGATCGGTGCGTTGTTGTCAATAACGATTTTATATTTCGCATTTTCAACTTCTCCCCAAGTGAGCAAGTTTTCTGATGCGTTCCAAACAATGCTGTCTTTGTCAACGCCACCAAGACGAACAATTTCAAGGCTTTCTGAACGAAGTGAATCAAATAAGAGAACTCCGTTTTCGCTTTGACTTTCAGCAACTGCGACAACAGATATATCATAAGTTCCTGCTTCAACAAGATTAAGAACAAAAGACTTTTGACTTGCAACGTCCATGAGCACTTTGTTTATGCAAACTTTGAATTTTGCAGAATTTGTTGGATAACTCCACGAAAGAGTTTGTGTTTGTTTGTCGAAAACCAAATTGGTTGGGCTTTCAAGGTTTTTGAATTGATAAAATTGTGTAAAATCTGAATCTGAATAACGGTTTATTCCGTTCGCTTTGATTCTAACCTTTTGAACATTTTGAGAAGAAGTGATTTCATAGAAGTTTGTCGTCAAATTTTTTGCAACAATCTCGCCGTTAACTTCAACATCGTATGAACTTGCATTGCTCGTTGGAGACCAAACAAGCCTATTGGTTGCTGCTTCATAGTGAAAGCCAACAGGGGTTTCAAGTTTCTGTCTTTTTTCAACAACCTCAACAACAAGGTTTGCAGATTTGTCGCCAACTCTTGCCTCAATTTGAGCTGTTCCAATTCCAACAGCAACAAGTTTGTTGTCTGGGGGTACAACAACAATCTTTGGGTTGCTCGACGACAACTCAATCTTCCCCTCAAATTTTGACGGAGATACAAAAATATTTGGCTCATAAGTTTCTCCAACTTCCATAACAACCGGCGAGGTTTCGCCAAACTCGACTTTTTGAACTCCGCTCTGACATGAAGCAAAAATCACGCATGAGCAAAGCAAAATTAGACACGCAAAAAAGGTTTTCAATTTTTTCATATGTTTTCCCCTATTATGTATAATTAATAATAATATAACACTCAATTAAAAAAATAATCAAACAAATATAAACAATTTTTTGCCAAAACTCGACACTTTTAACCATGTTTCAGTTCACAAAAAGCACTTCGGCATCACACTTTGCCGCCAAAATTTTGGGTTGAACAAAAAATTTCTTATATAATTCAAGAAATCAAAGACATGATTCAAAAAACTTTTTTGAAATCGAAAAAATAATTAAAAAATATT
>OKWJ01000532.1_pt1 | contig 45295 bp, 58 predicted proteins | sample 1607121 | NCBI WGS metagenome assembly OKWJ01 (sample SAMN04414080, study PRJEB24778) | human gut metagenome | material: faecal | host: Homo sapiens | reverse complement strand
ATTATTATATTTCTTCCAGAATCTGACCGTCGGTGCTGATGGTGACGACCTGCCAGGGGATGATTTTACCGCTTTGCTGCAGCGCTGTTCTGACCGCCTGTTCCATACCGCCGCAGCAGGGTACTTCCATACGGACGACGGTAACGCTTTTGATATCGTTTGCAAGCAGGATCTCAGTCAGCTTGCGGCTGTAATCTTCGTTGTCCAGCTTGGGACAGCCGATAAGCGTGATATGGTTTTTTATGAATTTACGGTGGAAATCGCCGTATGCGAAGGCGGTACAGTCGGCGGCAACCAGCAGCCTGCTGTTTTGCAGGTAGGGTGCGTGCGGGTTGACCAGCTTGATCTGGACAGGCCATTGCTGCAGCTCGCTGTTTTGGAGCGTGGCTGCCTGCTGCGCTGGTGCAGGTTCCTGCTGATGCAGTAAACGGGCCTGTGTGCCGGGGCAGCCGCAGGGAAGTTCAGCTTCCTGGCTGGCTTTATTGGCCAAAACGGCAGCTTCGTCATAGGCTGCGGCTTCACGTACTTCAAAGGTTATGGCATTGGTAGGGCAAACGGGCAGGCAGTCGCCCAGGCCGTCGCAGTAATCGTCTCGCAGCAGGGCTGCCTTGCCGTCCACCATGCCTATGGCCTGTTCGTGGCAGGCCTGGGCGCAGAGACCGCAGCCGTTACATTTTTCCTGATCTATAGTGATTATTTTGCGTAACATGATGAACCTCCTGTTGTCTTTCTGTTTTTATTATAGTACGATAGTAGGAAGAAAGCTGTTGTTTTTACAACGGAGGTAAAGAAGAATGGATAAATATTTGCAGATCATAGCGTCGGCATCTTTGTTCCGCGGTATTGCGAAAACAGAGATCGCGGCAGTGCTGCAGAATCTGGATGCGCAGCTGAGGGTCTATCCCCGGAACAGCTTTATCTGGCAGCTGGGCGAGCAGGTAACGACAGCTGGTTTTGTCGTTGCCGGCAGCGTGCATATCCTGCGCGAGGATTACTGGGGGCGGCAGAATATTCTGGCGCAGCTGGGCTGCGGGCATCTGTTCGGCGAGGTCTATGCCTGTCTGCGGCAGGTGCCGCTGACGGTGAGTGTGGCCGCGCCTAATGGAGCTACGGTGATCTTTCTGGACATTAAACGTCTGCTGGCGGGTTCGGCTCGCAGCGAAGCTGAAAACAGGCTGCTGCATAATCTGCTCCTGCTGATGGCGGAGCGCAATCTGTTTCTGACTCAGAAAATGGAATATCTGACGAAGCGGACGACTCGGGAAAAGCTGCTGGCGTACCTTTCAGAACAGGCGCGCCTGCAGCAGAGCAATAAACTGACGATACCCTTTAACAGGCAGCAGCTGGCCGATTTTCTGGCGGTAGACCGCAGCGCGATGTCAGGTGAACTCAGTAAGATGCAGGCGGACGGACTGATCAGGTATAAAAAGAATAATTTTGAGCTTTTATAAAAATAAAACCAGCCGCTTCAAGCGGCTGGTTTTGCTTATATTGTTATTACATATAAAGGAATTGCAGACAGGTGGCAAATAAAGCTGCTGTTAAAACCTTGATGACTGCGCCGATAATGGCTGCCGTCATGGCCTCGCGTTCGGTAAGGTCGGTACAGCCGCTCCAGATAGCGGGGATCTGCCCGAAGATGACCTGCAGCGGGAAGCCGGAGGAAGCCAGGATATACGAGCCGACGACCAGCGGCGGGGCGATCGTGGCGGCAATTTCCTTCAGCTGGGCCATTGCCAGTGAGCCGCCGACTAAAATAGAAACGGAACCGGTTTCGGCATGGATGTTGAAGGCATTGAGCATGGTATTGATACCGGCCTGAATGCCGGTCCACAGACCGAAATGGTCTAAAGCGCCGATTGCCGCAAAAACTACGGCGCAGGAGGGAATGATGAGCAAAAACAACAGCTCAGCGCCTTCCTTGGCCGCATTGAAGATGGTCGGCAGAAAACCGGTTTCAGGTGTGAAGCGGGGCAAGTCTTCAAGCGAGACAGCTTTGGTGTCGCGCCAGATAGTGAGCCGCAGAAGCAGCGGCGTCAAAAGCACCGGCAGGAACACCGCCAGAAAAACGACGACCCAGACGGAAACCTTGGCGGCGTTCAAAGCAATCAAGCCGAAAACGAAGATCGCAAAGGAGGACTGCGACTGCATCATGGTAGCGATAGCGATTTTCTGCTCGTCTTTGGTGGCTTTGGATTTTTTGAGGATCGGGCCGCCAATACGGCCGGCAGCGTTGATATCGCCGAGGATATTATATACGGACGGTACGGCTACAGCGGCGTTGACACCGATGACCTTCATCAGGGGCACGAAAATACGCATCAGGGCGTCGGTAAAGCCAAGGCGTTCCAGCAGGCGCCCCATGGTAACGCTGATGATGATCGCGATACCGATGGAACCTGTGATATAGACCTTGATGATAATAGGGGCGGCATGGTTGAACATATTGTTGAACAGGTTCCCGATACCGCCGGGGTTAACTACCAGCATCAAAAAGGAAAAGGCGACTAAAAACAGGCCTACGTATTCGATCAGTTCGATCTTTCTTTTTCCACCATTCATCATAAACCCCTCCGTTATTCTGTTTTTGGCTTAGGCAGATAATTGCGCGCCATGGTTTCGCCGTAGTTTTCGATGTGGGTGCAGCCGCAGTGGTCCAGCGGCAGGCTTACCATGCGTTCGCGGAAGATGTGGATATCCAGCTCGGGGATCTGCAGACGCAGGGCCCAGGCCAGGGGGATTCCGTTTTCTAAGATCTCCAGCGCGTGAGAGTTGCCTGCGATCAGGCCCAGTTCTTCGGCTTTTTTGACCAGCGGGTCGCCGGGCAGCGGTCTGCTGATCGTGCAGACTACGGTGTTGGCTTCGGGGTATTCGGCGTAGGCTTTTTCAAGGTCCTCGGCCGAGAAACCGGTATGCGGGAAAACAGTGATGGTTTTGCCCAGCTTGTTGTCGGGGCTGCCGACAAAGATTTTGGCGCGGGCTGCGATCGAGGTTTCGTGGATCTCGGTACAGCCGCGGATCTGACGTTCAGAGGTGAGCACGCGTGATTCGATATCAGTGCCCATGATCGTGTCAATACGGTTGAGCAGGTCGCCCAGTGTTTCTACTTCCGGCAGGGCGTTGCCATACCAGACGATCTTACCGGGTACACCGCCAAAGCGGATGTTGACGTGTTTGGCGCAGCTGCCGTGGATCCAGGCGATACCGGGATGCAGGCCGTGAAAGGCTTCGTGCAGCTCAAAAACAGCCAGATGATACAGATTAAAGTAATCTCTGGCGGTAACGCCGCCGGTATTGGAGCCTTCCGCGATTGGGTGATGGGCGATAAGGCAGTCGATGCCTGTTGCGCCAGCCAGTTCAATGGCGCTTTCAGTTAGGGTCATCATAACCGCTACTTTTTTGACGGGCATATCTGGATCGCCCCAGACGAGACCGGGCAGTTCGGTCACAGCTTTGCCGGGGATACCGGAGGTCTTGGTAACTACGAAGGGGTTAGCGCCGCCGTAACCGAAGGAGTCGGTGATGACGCGGCCGCCGGTAATAACGTCGAGGGCTTTGAGGATATCGCGTACAGTTGCCATCAGATTATCACATCTTTCTTATAAGTTTGAGAAAATATTGGTGCAGCCTGCCGCTTCGACACGGGCCTTGATAGCGTCATCGTCGGTGCTGTAAAGATTTTTGGCCTGCATCCGTTCAAAATAAACTGAGCCGGAGAAGGTGTATTTTTTATTGCGTGTCTCGGCGTCCAGCATTTGCTTGACAACGTAGCCGATAAATTCGCCGATAGCTGTGGTTTCAGGCAGGATGACTGGCGCCAGACCGTTGGCGGCTCTGGCGGCGTTATGCCCGGCCAGCGAGCCGCTGACGATAGCTTCCGTATGGCCTACCATTGCTCCGGCACGTTCGCCGCCGCAGAAAAGGTTGATTTTGCCGTCAGCCTTTAAGGAAGCATCGACATGGGCGAAATTAAAGTAACGCATAGAGTTGCCTTTGCCGCCGGACAGTGGGTCTTCGAAGCGGGCCCGTTCAAAGCCGGGGATCATATGCAGCTCTTCCAGCGGATAATAAGGCGTCATCAGCTTGGCTGAGCCGGTGTCCAGCAGAACGATGTTGTCGGCATAAGCGTCGAGCGCATACTGCTGGCAGGCTTTCATAGCCAGCTTTTCTTTATGCTTTTTGATTGCTTCGGGAATCGGGACGACGCAGCAGCCTGTCTTTTCCAGCTCGGTAACGATCTCAGGGGCCAGTGATTCTTTGAACAGCTTACAGGAGCCGCTCATGGCGCCGAGCCCTGTAGGTTTTTCTGCTGTCCATTCTTCCACGCCGGACTGGGTGGTGACGCTGACGCGGGGGCCGAAGCTGTGGCAGCGCAGGATACACATGGCGCAGCCGTTGCCGTGTTTATTGCAGTTGAGCGGCATAGCCGAAGAACCGCTGACATCTACGAAAGCGTCGGCAGTAAGGCGCAGGCCGCTTTTGGTAATAACGGCGGTGATCGTGTCGCCTTCGTATTCCGTTTTAACGGCCGGATCAGCCATCAGCAGCTTGATGCCGCGGCTCAGGAGCAGTTTTTTGACCGCGGGCTCGATTTTATAGATATTGTAAAGAGTAGCGTGTTTATGACCGGGAAAATCCATGTTTTTGTGAGTTGCAACGGCTTCCATAACTGTAAACAGGTCGCCTGCACCCATGGCGATACATTCTTCGGCGGCAGTATAGCGGCCGTTGTTGCGGAAAATCCCGCCGACCAGCCCTGTGCCTAAAAGCATATCGGTACGCTCGAGCAGAGTTACGTCGGCACCGGCTTTTTCAGCAGTAAGAGCTGCGGCACAGCCGGCCCAGCCTCCGCCGATAACGACGATTTTTTTCTTGGTCATCCTGATTCCTCCAAACGGGGTAGATTTTTATTTAATTATACCCCTTTAGTATAACAAATTAATAATTAAAGAGTAAAGCACATAAAGTATGTATACATATAAAAAATTGCATGCTGTACTGGCGCGGTCGGTTGTGGTAAAATAAACGAATAAAAACAGTTCTTGCTGGTGGAGGGATCAAGGTGACCAAGTATAAGAAAAATGGTAAAAAACTGGGTGTGCTGGGAGGAATGGGGCCTGCGGCGGCGGCAGAGTTCCTGCGGCAGCTGGCGGCAAAGTGTCCGGCGGCAACAGATCAGGAGCACCCTGTGGTATATATGATCGGGGATTGTGAGATACCTGACCGCAGCACAGCGATCTTCGGCAAAGGCGAAAGTCCGGCGCCGGTTCTGGAAGCGCGGCTGCGCCAGCTGTGCGATATGGGGGCAGAGGTACTGGCGGTGCCCTGCAATACTGCCCATTATTTTATTGATGATTTTAAAGCTGCTCTGCCGCAGCCGTTAGTGCATATCATTGAAGAAACTGTCCTGGCGGCCCAGCGGCTCAATCCTGAAGGCGCCTGGATGCTGTCGACGCATGGTACGCGCGCCAGCGGTCTGTATCAGAAATATGCCGATAAACACGGTTATACCTTATATCTGCCCAATGAGGAGCAGGCTGAAAAAGCGCAGCAGGCTATCTTTTATGTCAAAGCCGGCGAGCTTGACCGGGCAGGCGCTGTGACTAAAGCTCTCGTAGAAGAACTGTGGCGCGAGCGTGACCTTCCGGTGATGACGGCCTGTACCGAGCTGCCGTTAGGATACGCGGCTTCCGGCCTGCCGCTGGACAGAGAGGTTTCCAGTATCGGGGCTCTGGTCGATGCCTGCATCAGGATGCTGTATGATGAAGTAAAATAAGCATAAAGAAAAGGACTATCTCGATGAGATAGTCCTTTATTTTTGTTTTACCAGCGCCTGCTGGAACCGCCGCCGCCGCCGGAGCCTCCTCCGAAACCGCCACCACCGCCTCCGCGTCCGCCGCCGCGCAAAAGTGCGAGCAGGATGAACTGAGTGATGATGCCGCCGAAGAACATATGGTCAACGATGACGAGTACGATCAGGCCGACTGCGATCAGTGCCTTCATCCAGCCAGGCATCGGTGTATCGCCTGTGCCCTGCTGGGCGCCGCCGTTATAACGCACGCCTTCCAGCTTGACATCATAACTTTTGGCTACGGTAGTTGCGACAGTCAGATAGCCCTGCACGATGCCTTTTTCGTACTGGCCCTGCTTAAAGTAGGGCAGCATCTGCTGGTCCTGGATCCGTCCCGTCAGGCCGTCGGGCAGAACGCCTTCCAAACCGTAACCGACTTCGATCCGCGATTGTCTGTCATCGACAGCTACTAAGATCAGCGCGCCGTTATTCTTTTCTTTATTACCAAGTCCCCATTGCCGCAGCAGTGTCAGTCCATATTCGTCAATGGGCTGGCCGTCAAGTGTTTTCACCGTAACTACGGCGACCTGTGCGGTGGTTTTATTATCCAGATCCTGTCCGATGGCATTAAGGGCCTGACGGGTCTGCGGTGATAAAACACCGGCATAGTCCTGCACGTAGATGCCGGAGGACACGCTTGGCTTAGGTGGTACCTGGATCGCCGCTTCTGCCCCGACGGCAAAGACCGCCTGGATCAGAAGCATCAAAAGGACGAGCCAACGTTTCATAATCAGTGAGCTCCGTTATCGGTTAAAATTGTACTTGCGGAACAGTTTTTGCGCTTTCGTCTGCTTTAAAGTAATCACGGGCGTCAAAACCGAACATACCGGCATAAAGAACGGTCGGGAAGGATTTGATCTTGGCGTTGAAGCCCTGAACTGCGCCGTTGTAATCCATACGGGCTACGGCAATGCGGTTTTCCGTACCGGCCAGCTCGTCCTGCAGCTGCAGGAAGTTGGTGTTGGCTTTCAGGTCAGGATAGTTTTCTGCGATCATCAGCAGGCGGGAAAGAGCGCTGCTCAATTCGCCGTTGGCCTGGCTGGTTTCGGCAACTGTCTTGGCGCCGCCTAATTTAGCGCGGGCATCGGATACAGCTTTAAAAACGTCGCTTTCGTGGGCAGCGTAGCCTTTAACGGTATTGACCAGATTGGGGATCAGGTCGTTACGGCGCTGGAGCTGGTTTTCGACCTGCGACCATTTGCCGTTGACGTTTTCATTCATGGAAACAAGGCTGTTGTAGCCGCTCATAATAATGCCGGCGAAAATAACAACGACGGCGATAATAATCATTAAAGTTTTGTTCATTTTTTATTCTACCTCCAAAGATTTTTTTACTTAATGCTTATCTTCCATTGTAACTAAAGCGGGGGCTGCTGTCAAATGGAGCAGCGCCTGAAAATGTAAAATATCTGTGTTATTATGTATTTGTTTTATAATATTGCTGTGAGCTTAATTAAAGCAGAGCGTTTGCCAGCAGATTCCTTGTGGTATAATGTTGTTAGCAGATTATAAAGAAGGCGGTGTCGACGTGGGTGCACTTGACGGTATCAGGGTTCTGGATTTGTCGCGGCTTTTGCCGGGACCATATTGCAGTATGCTTTTGGCGGACTTCGGAGCGGAAGTAATAAAAATCGAAGAACCGGGGCGCGGCGATTATTCGCGCAGCTTCCCGCCATTTCAAAACGGGTTCGGGTACTGGCATTTGCAGCTGAACCGCAATAAAAAAAGCGTTGTGCTGGATTTAAAAAGCGACGCCGGCAGAGCGGCCTTTTTAAAATTGGCGCAGACGGCGGACGTAGTCTTGGAAAGCTATCGACCCGGCGTTTTAAAGCGTTTAGGTATTGATTATGAGACCGTGAACAGGCTGAATCCGAAAATAGTTTATTGCGCGATCACAGGCTATGGCAAGCGGGGACCATTGGTCGACCAGGCTGACCACGATATCGGCTATGTGAGCCTGGCGGGCATCACGTCGATGAGCGGCGAACCAGGAGGCAGGCCGGCGATACCTGGTATTCTGATGGCGGATATGAATGCGGCGCTGATGGCGGGCATGAGTATCCTGATGGCTGTGCGCCATGCTGAGCAGACCGGGATCGGACAGGAAATAGACATCTCGCTGTATAATACGGCGCTGACCCTGATGCCGGGCGCTGCCAGTTTATATTTCGGCAGCGGTTTCGTTGCCGAACGCGGCAATAACTGGCTGACCGGTGCATATGCCAACTATAATATTTACGAAACGCGGGACGGCCGTTATGTTTCGGTAGGGTGCCTGGAGAAAAAATTCTGGAGCAACCTTTGCCTGGCCTTAGACCGCGCCGACCTTATCGATGCTCTGGATGATGAATCGCAGCATGAGCGCGTTAAGGACGAGCTGACCGAGATTTTCAGGACTAAAACCATGCATGAGTGGACGGCTTGTTTGGAGGGGAAGGACACCTGCGTAACGCCGGTGCTGAATTTTGACGAAGCTTTGGCTGCGGAGCAGACTCGTGCTAATGCAATGGTGCTGACGGTCGAAGATGAAGAGATCGGCACTTATAAGCAGCTGGGCTTTGCCATGAAAATGTCGGCAACGCCGGGAACGCTGCAAAAACGTGCTCCCAGACTGGGTGAGGATACGGAAGCAGTTCTGCGCGGCTGCGGTTTGAGCGAGGCTGAGCTGGACCTGCTGACAAAAGAATAAAGGCAGAAAAACTAATTTTTTATTTATGAATGATTTATGTTCTATATATAATATATGTTATAATATTATATATAGAACATTTTTTTTGCTTAAAAATATCGTTCGCTATGTAATAACATAGTGGCTTTTATTTTTGTTCACCAAAAGACAGTCTTTGTAATTATTTTGGTGCCATGATCAAAGCGGAGCGGGGATCAGACTTCGTATATGTATGGCAGTCAGGTCACTAAGGAGCTGAGCTAAAATGCCCTGGAAAAGGTCTTTAAACAGTTTGGCAATGCTGATGCTTATGAGCAGCAGCATTGCCAACGCGCAAAGTGCCGACAGTTTTAAAACAGCTGAATATAATGAGATGGGCTATAATGTGCTGGATGCAGTGAATGCGGCGTCGGCTTATGCCAATGGCTATACAGGAAAAGGCGTTATTGTGGGTGTCTGTGATGATCCTATTAATTTTTTGGTTCCTGAATTTGATTTAAAACAAAATTCTGAGATGATCAATGTTGCTGGTGCCGGAGTATATAATTGGGCGAATTTTACTCATGGTACTCATGTGGCTGGTGTCGTGGCCGCATCTAAAAACGGCCTGGGTATGCATGGCATTGCTTTTGATGCCGAGATCAAGGGCTCTACTGCCGGTAGGATTTATTACAGTGACGGTTCGTTTGAGAGCCGCAAGGACCTTTATGCTTATTATGTGCAGCATCCGGAAATCAAGGTTATCAATAATTCCTGGGGAACTGGGTGCTATTTGACGAACATCGATGATAATCAGGCTTATGAGCTGGTGCAGAGTGGAGTTCTTACTCCTACAGGCAACCCGGAATGGCAGGATTATCTTTATAATAATACCATACAGTTCAGAGAAGCGGTTGCCCATGATAAGCTTTTAGTATGGGCTGCTGGCAACAACGGTCACACTATGGCGAGTATAGAAAATACCAGCCCTGTTTTTGACCGAAGCCTGAGCAACAATTTTATTACTGTTACCGCAGGCGATGCTGCGGCGCTGCACCGTAATAAGACGGGCGGTTTTGACGCAGACTGCAATGCTATCGCAATTTTCTCTGATCTGGCTCAATATAGAGAGGACTGTGTTTTAAACGCACCGAGTGTTGCGATTGTTTCCGCTAATGCTGACTTTGCGGCTGCTGGTCAAATGGATGTGATTAGGTATGGTACGTCTCAGGCCGCTCCACTGGTAACAGGTGTGGGCGCTTTAGTCCAGCAGGCGTTTCCCTATCTTGGCGGCAAACAGATAGGGGATGTGCTGTTGAGCACGGCAAATAATCAGATTGTGGCGACGGATGGTTTTTTCATAAATGTACAGGAGGATCCAGGAGAAGGAGATAATAAGTCAGAGCTCAAAATAAATATTTTTGTTCCTCCTGGTGGAGCCGAGCTGGATATTGAGAAAGCATTCGAGAAGGCCTACGCAGAAAACGAAGATCTTTTTTGGGGATTTTATGGTATAAAACTATCAGATGATAAAACAGATGGTAAAAAAAAGCTGCACAGTGAACTGGATGCAAATGTGGAAATTGATGTTTTTGAAGATGTACCGGTGGAGGCACTGTTCGGACAGGGCATAGTTGATGCCGGGAAAGCTGTTGGAGGACTTGGGGCGATCAATGTCAGGCGGCTGAGTGCCGGCGATATCAGCGATGCTTATACGGTACGTGGAAAAGCTGAAAAGCAGGCCTTATACAGCGTGGATACTCAGGGCTATGATTCTGTCTGGAGTAATGATATCAAAGAAATACGCGCAGGTTATATTGCCGCTGATCCGCTCGGTTCAGGAAAAGCTGCTGATTCAACAGGAGCTGACAGCGATGTCAAAGATCTGTACGATCGCTGGCTGTACTATCAAACCAACTGGCTGAAAAATCCCAAAGGTGTTAAAGACAATAACAGTTATATGGTTGAGCGATATATCACAGATTTCAACAAGCAAATTGCAGACACAGGACTGGTAGGATTGCACGCCGGGCTGATAAAACAGGGGGAGGGTATTCTGAATCTGACCGGCAGCAATACCTATCAGGGCAGTTCTATCGCAGTACAGGGCACGCTGCAAATAGACGGCTCTGTGGCCGGCGATGCTTATAGTACAGGCAGTGGTACGATTACAGGCAAAGGCACGGTCAATGGCAGCTTGTATAACGATGGCAGAGTGCAGGCCGGCAGTTATGGAAGCATCGAAAATATGCAGGTTAGGGGCGGCTTCAACGGCAGTGGTACGATATTGCTTAATACAGACGGTAAAAAATATAATTGTCTTAATGTAGACGGCGATGCCCATATCGACCGGATGGAGGTTAAAGCGGCTAATAGTGCTGCCCCCGGAGTCAGCGGCGTATTTATTACTGCGAATAGCATAGTTTCAGGGAGCAGTACAGAACAGGAGTTTTCCGGGATGCTGGATGCCCAAATAGTGATCGATAATCAGGCTGGTAAACTTACGACTTCTGTCAGTAATAATACCGGCGGCAACAGCGCTACCTTTGCTGCTTTGAATAATATGTATTTTTCGCTGGATAGTGACCGGCAAAAACAGATGTACAGGCTGTATGCCCTGGATAAAACTAATGCTGCAGCCGCTTTTTCGCAAATAGAAAATGGGATGCTGCTGGATCTGGCCCATGATGCCATGAAAAACGGCTCTGTAATGAGAGCGGTATATGAGCAGCCGGCACTGGCGCGGCAGGACGGATTGTGGATGCTGAATAACAAGCGCTGGGGACGCATTGGCGGCGTAAATGGGCACGGCTATAATCTGACCATTGGCAAGGATTTTCTTTCCGATGAACATGGATATTATGGTCTGTTGTTTGATTACGGCAGCAATACTGTCAGCGGAGCTGCGGGAAGCGGCGAATATGACAGTTATTCATTGGGCTTATATGCTGGAAATAAAAACAAACCCGGCAGTATAACAGGCTTTGTCAGCTATGGTTTACAGGCCAATAAGGGTACCGCTTATCTGCCGGTACTGGGGCAGACCGCTGAAAGCGGTTATGACAGTAAAACGTTGGGGATAGGCGTTGAGTATGCCTATGATCTGGATTATGGAAAGCCGGAAGAATTGTGGCATGTCAGTCCTTATGCCAAGCTCAATTTTACCCATTATAGGCAGAAGGCCTTTAGAGAGCATGGTGCAGGTGTTTTTGACCGCAGTTTTGGCAGTTATAGTGATAATTATGCCGAAGGGGAGCTGGGCTTATCCTTTGACCGCAGTGAGGGTACGGGCGGTTATGGCATTCGCCTGGGTTATAAGCGTATCCTGACTGGCGAGCGGCAGCTTATGGAAGTCTGCTTTGCTGAAGATGAATGCGGGTCCCTGCTGCCGGTACGCAGTTGGGGAGAGGGCAGGAACCATTTTGTGGCGGCGGCTTATGTCAGGCATGATTTCAGCCGAAAATGGTCGGCTGGCGGCAGCCTTAGCGGGGACTGGTCTAATGGTGGACGGGAGATCGGGGCCCGGCTTGACTTGGCTTATCATTTTTGATTTCTTAATAATAAAAAAGACAAAGCCACTGTCACACTTATCACAGTGCGGCAGTGGCTTTGTTGCGTGAGCAATCGGCACATTTACAGTGCATTTTGGGGGGGATGGCTCAGCGAACTTGGTATTTAAGTTCTTTTTCCATCAGAGCGCCGTTTTCAGGGTTGAATTTCATTTCGCCGCGTAATTCGGGGGTATAGAATTTCAACTCATATTCATAAAGGCCGTCGTCGCTGTCAAGTTTTACTTTAGTGAAGGTTGCGTTGGGGAATTCTTTGCGAACGAGGTCCTGGACATCAGCGGCAGATAGTACGACTCTGGGGCTGCCGAGAACTGTTTGGGCATCCATTTTGAATTCTTTTACAGCGCCGCCGTTTTTGAGCACTTCAACTTCATATTCGGTGTTGGTAGCGTTGTCGTAGAATTTTACTTCGTAATAAGCTGCGTATTTGTGGCTTTCGTCTTTGGTTACCAGATGAGTGCTGCCGGCAGGTACCCATTGTGCAGCGATGCTGCGTGCCTGATCGGCGTTGATGAACTCAGCGGCAAAAGCGGTTGCTGTGATTGCTAATGTACAGATTGCGGCGGCGATGATCGCCAGGATTTTTCTAGTCATGTTTTTTACCTCCTTGCGCCGTTTTCTTTATTCGGCGTTTTCTTTGTCTTTATTATAACGCGGAAAGATTAAAAGAAGATTAAAAGAAAATTTAATAAAAATTTATTTTAAAAACTTATTCGTTAATTTGCTTTTTTATTGTAAAATTCTAGTAGAAGGCTTATTGAAAAATAGGAAAGACAAGGTCTTTTTATGAAAGAAAATAAAAACTGGAAAAAACAGATCGCCTTATTCCTGATCAGCCAGAATCTGTCGATGTTCGGTTCGTCAGTAGTGGGCTTTTCGATCGTCTGGTATATTACCGTAACGACTGAGTCCGGATTCTGGATAACGCTGTCGACGTTGGCAACGCTGATTCCTCAGGTGCTGGTTTCATTGTGGGCGGGAGTATTTGCGGACAGATATAATAAAAAGACGATCATCATGCTGGCGGACGGTTTTACTGCTTTGGCGACACTGCTGGCTTTTGTGGCTTTTCATTATGGTTTTGCAAATTTAAGCTTTTTGATCTTTATCGCCTGTCTGCGTTCTGTCGGCGGCGGGTTTCAGGCTCCGGCAGTCAACGCGCTTTATCCGGAGATCGTGCCGCGGGAGCATCTGCTCCGGATAAACGGTATCAACCAGATGGCGAATAATGTGCTGCTGTTGCTTTCTCCGGCAGCCGGCGGAGCTATTTTGGGTATGTTTGGGATGCAGTGGACTTTTTTAGTAGATCTGCTGACGGCAGTTATTGCCATTGCCATCATGTTCAGGCTGAAAATAGTAACAAGAGCAGCGGACAGATCTGATAGTTCGGTACTGAAGGAACTGAGGGAAGGTGTACGTTACACATGGTCACAGCCGCTGTTAAGAGTAATGCTGGTCTGCTATGCGGTAACTTTTATTCTGATCACTCCGGCGGCTTTTTTGTCACCACTGATGGTAGTAAGGAGCTTCGGCAGTGAAGTTTGGAAACTGACAGCCAATGAAATGCTGTGGTCGCTGGGCGCTCTTTTGGGCGGCGCGTTTGTCGCCTGGAAAGGCGAGTTCAAAAACAAGATTACGATGATAGCGGTCTCGTTGGCAGTGTTTGGCTGCACCTTTGCGCTGATGGGACTGTCGCGGGTCTTTTGGGTGTATCTGATCTTTGATTGTATCTGCGGGATGTTTGTACCGGTACTGATAGCGTCTGAGACGGTTTTGATCCAGACTAATACGGAAAAGGGTTATATGGGGCGTGTTTTTGCATTGCTGCAGTTTGTTTCGCAGGGGATGATGCCGATTGCTATTCTTGGCTTCGGACCGCTGAGCGATCTTGTCAGGATAGAGTCGATCATGATCGGCTGCGGTCTGCTGCTGATATGTTGGAGCCTGTATTTTAAAAAGGCGGCTGGCCGGGCGCTGTGCAGTATTTGACTGCTGGCAGGGAAACAGCCTTAGGCTTGTGCTATAATAAAAATAATTGAGGAGGTTGCGGCTATGAGACTTTTATTTGTGGAAGATGAGCCTGACCTGCGTGAGGTGCTGAAAAAGCAGCTGCAGGGAAGCGGTTATAGCGTCGATGCCTGCGGCGATGGTCTGGAAGCTCTTGATTATTTACAGCTTACAGCCTATGATGCCGTCATTTTAGATATTATGCTGCCCGGAGTCGATGGGCTGTCGGTACTGAAAAAAATGCGTACTGCCGGCGATAAAACGCCGGTATTGCTGCTGACGGCGCGGGGCAGTGTTGAAGACCGCGTCGCTGGTCTTGATCTGGGGGCTGATGATTATTTAGTCAAACCATTTGCTTTTGACGAGTTGGTGGCGCGTTTACGGGTGCTGCTGCGCCGCAGCAATGGACAGGTGTCGAACGTGCTGCAGTGCGGTGGTCTGGAAATGGATCTGAACAGCCGCCGCGTCAGCAGAGACGGGCGCGAATTGCAGCTTTCCGCTAAAGAATTTGCTGTTCTGGAGTATTTACTGCGCAATCAGGGCGTAGTCTTAGCACGCGAAACAATCGAAAACCATGTTTGGGACTATGATTTTGAGGGCGGTTCCAATGTAGTCGACGTATATATCCGCTATCTGCGGAAAAAAGTAGATGACGGGTTTGAGAAAAAACTGATCCAGACAGTGCGCGGCGCCGGCTATGTGCTGAAGGAGACTTTATGAAAAAGCTGTCGGTTAAAATGAAAATAACCCTGTGGTATACAGGGTTGATCGTGATAATTTTGAGTGCTATTTTTACGGCTGTTTTGCTGGCAACAGACAAGGTGTTGCTGTTGGGTGTACAGAACAAGCTGGAAGAAGAGGTCTATGATTTTGCCGAAGAACTGAAGGTTGACAGCAATGGCCGTCTGCGTCTGGAGAAACTGGATTTTTTAAAGGACGGGGTCAGGCTTGCTGTATATCACGAGAATGGTCAGATGATCACGGGCCTTGTGGCCAGCGGTCTGCCGGAAACACCCTTTGCAGACGAGCTGCTGCAGAAGGCTGGAAGTGACCAGCAAAACTGGTTTGTATATGACTTTTATTTTAAACCGCGTCATGCTGATAATTTTTACTGGGTACGTGGAACGGTACCGCTCAGTTCTGCATATGCGGAACGGGATAAGATTTTGCGGCAGTGCGCATTGTTTTTTCCGCTGCTGATCCTACTGGCTGCCCTGGGCGGCTACTGGATCACTAAAAAGGCTTTTCGTCCGGTAACACGGATCACGGAAGCAGCCGCGCAGATCAGCAGCGGCAGTGATCTGTCCAAAAGGATCGAACTGGAAGGTGCTGATGATGAGATCGATACGCTGGCGAAAACCTTTGACGGGATGTTTGCCAGACTTGAGGATGCTTTTGAAGCCGAGCGGCAGTTTACCGACGATGCTTCCCACGAATTGCGAACACCGACCTCGGTGATTATCGCGCAGGCTGAATGTGGTTTACAGTCGCCTGATCTGGAAAGTAAGCAGCAGGCACTGCAGGGAGTGCTGCAGCAGGCCGGGAAAATGTCGAAGCTGGTCAATCAGCTGTTGCAGCTGTCTCGGGCGGACAGGCATAAAGAAAGCCTGCATTTGGAAGAATTTGATTTAAGCGAACTGACCGAGATGGTGGCAGAGGAAGTCCAGGGTCTGGCAGAATCCAAAGCGGTCACGCTGACGGCAGAGATCGAACCGGGAATCTTAGTTAAAGCTGATCAGACTCTGATGATGCGTATCTGGCTTAACCTGCTGACTAATGCGGTCAAGTATGGCAGGCAGCAGGGGCAGATCTGGCTTACTTTAAAGAGTGACGGTAAAAATGCGGTCGGTACTGTTCGCGATGATGGCATTGGGATCAGCGCAGCCGAGCTGCCAAAAATCTGGAAACGTTTTTACAGAGTCAATACCGCCCGCAGCAGTGGTGACGACAGCGGCACCGGTTTAGGGCTGGCGATGGTGAAATGGATGGTCGAAAGTCATGGAGGAACAGTAAGCGCTGTCAGTACCTTAGGGGCAGGCAGTACTTTCAGCTTTACGATCCCGCTGCGGCCTTCGTAAAATAAATAGGGAAACAAAAAAGCTCACTTCGCAAGAAGTGAGCTTTAATTTCTGGTGGCCCCGGCAGGATTCGAACCTGCGACCTTTTGATTCGTAGGCAAGGGTTTTAAAATAAAATCTTGCGTAAAAAATGCCCTGTAAGCGCATAAATACAGCGATTACGGTATTTTATGTGATCTGTTGTCTAATCGTGGTAATACCTAAATTTTGGCTAAAAAGACAGTGTTTTGGGGTATAAGTTCCCCAACTGTTCCCCATAATTACAGAAGCACCGTTTATAAAAACGGTGCTTTCTTTCTAAGCAATATTATAAATGTTGGCGGCTGTTTTGGCAATCTCTAAAACTTTGTCCTGCCGGCGCAGGGCATATTTGTTGGTTGTTTCTAAACGGCTGTGACCTACTACAGCGGCAATGTCTGCTGCGGCATAGCCTTGAATAAACATTTCTGTTATAAAGCTGTGACGCAGGTAGTGAAAGCTGCGGTAACGCACGTTAGCATGCTTTAAAATCATCTTCCATGCCCTCTGCATATTCCGAACGCTGATAGGTGTTCCGTTGGCTGTGCAGAATAAATATTTACTATCTACACTGCAGGTTGCTAAATAGTCTTGCAGGATTTTACCTATACCGGCATCAAAATATTGTATTCTAACAGAAGCTTTGGTTTTGGTTTTGCCTACATAGGTCCGGCCGTTTATATCAGCTTTTACTGCATCTTTTATTTTGCAGTAATTTTTTTCAAAGTTTAATGTACTGCGCTCGATTCCCAAAATTTCGCCTATACGTGCGCCTATAACACTTTCAAGTGAACAGAGGGCATAATAACGTAAAAATTTAGGCGTGTTTTTTAATTTGGTAATAATAAGTTTTATTTCTTCCGGTGTAAACGGTTCATCGTATTCCGGTTCATACTCCGGAACAATGGCTATATCCATAGGATTTTCAAGAATAAGGTTATTTTTCCTTGCAGCTCCAAATAGGATTTTTAAGAATTTATATACCTTTGATTTATTGGAAGCTGATAGATCAGCTTCTGCAATAAAGGTATTGATATCTTCAGGCGTGATTTTATTCATCACTTCGTTTGCCAGCGGATAAAGTTTTGAAGCCAGGTAGGTGTAATAATTAACAGTACTTTCAGCTATTTTAGGATTGGCAGCCTTATTTTTTATGAAGGCAAAGGTAAAATCCTGCAAAGTAGTATCATAGCTGTAGAGCGGATTTAAACTGCTGTATACAAGGCGCATTTTATTGAGCCAGTTGATTACTTCTACTTTATCAACATGCCTGAATTTATGCGGTTTGCCATTAGTATCGCGCAGTGTGCCGCACCATTTTTGGCGTTCCTTGTCCCATGATAGACCGCCTTCACCGTTTGATCGTCTTTTTTTCATATAAAAAACCAGCCTTTCTTTAAAATTGTGTATAAAGTAGTAAAGGCTGGTTGCAATATGTTATAATATTAGCGTAATCAGCCTTACTTTTGTGGGTGGGGTTATTACATTGCCGTTGATACTGGTAATATCTGCGGCTTACGCTCGGCGCTGGTAACGCCGGGCGTTTTTTATTATATGAAAACCTTTAGGGAATAAAAGCAATGTGAATTATTTTCACTTTGCTCTTATAAATTTGCTGTATTGATTTGAAGTTCTGTAAGTGATTTCTCAAGGGCTTCCTGATAAGCTTTATCAAAAGAAGGAATACCTGCCAATACAGCAGTACTTTTACCATCCTTTACGGTTTGTTTCATCATAATATATTTCCCTGCATTTACATCCATTAAGCGTGCATCACAAGTAATAGTTGTTTTGAAAGAAACGGAAAATAAGCCAGCTCCAACACGGGGGGCACTGTTTGTAACATTTAGTAAAAGTACATAATCTGCTCCAAGATTTTCACCTAAAGCTTTAACATCAGCCATTTTTAGAGGGGTAATAGAAGTGGCGTAATCAATAGTAATCATATTATTTTCTTCGCGATAAATTTTTTTCATCATTTGACTTTCTTCAAAAGAAAGGATCTCAAATTTAGGCTTTTTAAAAATTTCTGATGCTTTTTGAGGAACCATCTCTCTGATTCTTTCGTTATCGGCATAAGTAACAGGGGCATCCATTAAAATAGCTACTTTTTTTACCTCTCCGCTAAATGTAGCTTGAGCTACTTTTTCACTCATTGATTCTGCAAAACAAGCACTGCACATGAACATAAGAGTTGATAACACTAAAAAAATTTTTTTCATCACTAAACACTCTCCCGGAGAATATAATATTTATTTAATCGTCGGTATGACGATTAAAACTGAAATTAACATAAATCACACGGCCGCATCGTTTAACGGCCTTTCGCCGTTTTCCTCACTCTTTGCCTTCTTATTTGCCTCAATATAATAATTAATACTGTTTTCTATCGCCCCTTGCTGCTCAGCAGTAAGCTGGCGATATTTTTTTATAAGGTTGGATTCTTTTTCTGAAAAAGTGGCATCTGTATTAATTTCATTTTTCCCATAAATTAAGTAATCAATATTTACATCTAAGGCATCAGCTATGGCTATAAGTGTTCCTATTTTAGGATCTGTTGTTATACCAGCAAAAATTTTCGAAATAGTACCAATGGGAACATTAGATTTTTTACTTATATCTTCTATTCTCATTTTTTTAAATGCCTTTGCTTCTTGTAACCGTGATAGTAAAACAGCAAATGAAAAAACCATGTCTAAGCCTCCTTTGTTTGCATTATACCATTGAGTCAAATAGAAATCAACAAAATAATTCCGTCAACGGAAAATATTTCCCGGAAATGTGTTGACTAATTCCGTTAGCGGAATTATAATGAGAGTGTAAAATTCCATCAACGGAAAAGAGGTGAGGGTATGAATAATTTATTTATTGCCTTAATGACAAGCGGAATAAAACCGGAACAGGCAGCTAAAGAAATATCACGACTTTTAGGATGTTCTGAAAGAACCGCTAGAAATAAGTTGAAAGGAGTTACTGATTTTAGTGTAACAGAAGCAATTAAAATCAATGAACATATTTTCAATAATAAATATGAAATAGGTTTTTTGTTTAGAAAAGATAAAAGTGATAATTCAGCAAAGGGGGCATAGACGTGCAAGGAAAAGAAACAACCGTATGTCCTTTTTGCAGGCATACGGTTGTTAAAGGAAATTTTTGCACATATTGCAGTAAAAAACTTGTTAAGCAATGTGACTGCTGGGTAAAGAAACAGAAATATAATTGTGGTTTTTCACAATGTCCGGGTTTAAATATTGAATTAATTCAAATGCATAAGAAGAAATAAGCTGTCAATAACTTTTTCTTTTAACATACTGATGAAAATATCTTTGCCGGCTGACTGAAAACCATTTATTAATTTGCTGGCTTGCAGGGCGGCAAGTTTTGATTTTGGAGTTTCAACTATTAAATCAGGAAAAGTTTCTTTTAACTGTAGTTTTTGTTCAGGTGATAATTCATCAAACATATCAACCATGTCTTCTGCGGTTTCTAAGAAAGTTTTTGTCCAAGGATAGGGTTCTCCGCAATTATGGCAAAATGCTGGAACCGTAGGTTCTTCAAAAGAAACTACACCTTTAATGTGATAGTAGCCGTGAATAGGAGCTTGGCAATTTTGGCAGATCGTTATCGTTTTAGAACCACATGAGGTGCAAAATGGATAATCAGCGGAATGATTTTCTATATTACTACTTATCAGGTGTCCATTTAAGCAAATTTTAGCTGTTTTGTAATATCCCATATTATTATCTCCTTGGTTTTTAGATTTGTTGATATTTATATTTTATCACATTATAAACAATGTTACAGCAAAGGGGGCATAGATATGAAAACATATCATAAAGATTTTGATGTTACTGCCAGCATTACAGATAAACGGGACGGAACAGCTCGGCTAGTTGTATGCGATCAGTATGGCAAAAAGGTTAAAGATTCTGTTCATAAAAACAGGCGTGCTGCTGTAGCGGCGTGGAAAAGAATGTGCAGCTGATAAACAAGTAAAGGAGGTATAGATGCGATGAGCCGAATAAAAAAGATTTTTATAAACACGGCTGTCAATTATAAAGGTACTTGTGATGGGTTGCTCAATAAAAAAACACCTGAATGTAGCTTACAAAGATTGTCGGTATATGTAGAAACAAAAAAAGAGCTTGATAAAAAACTTCGAGATATTCCGGGTGGGAATAAAGAAATTGTTAACAAACTCTATGAGTTATTTGATGAAGCGATCTTAGATGAATTAAATTTAGCGAAGGATGTTATAAGTTAATTCTATTGCTTTAAAGGTTATGCTTACTGAGTTATCTCCAAGATATTTTTTGATTTTTGCCCAAAGTTGATTGTTTTCGATTTTATTTAAAAATTGTTCACCGGAATATGTTAATTCTACGCAAATGTAATCATAAGGTTCTGTTTTGGTGCTGGAGTTTATTCCTTTTAAATATCCTGCTTCAATAAGTTTGCCTATGTGCCACCCAACAACATCAGTATCTTCACCGATACATATATTATAGTTGGAAATATCTTGGTGTATATCGGAATCGGCGACAGATATTAAAATTTTTCGAACTAAGTCATAGTTTATTCGCACTAGTATTACTTCCTTTCTTTTCGTTTTACATTATAGGGTGTGGATATTGTAGCTACTATAACAAAAACTTAACAATAAGAGCTGACAGCACAGATGCAGCAACAGCAATAATAAAACTATCTCTAAGATATTTACGATGTTCTTGCTGTTTATTTTTCTCGGAAACTTGAAGATCATATTGATAATTATTTAATGTCAGCGAACCTAAACTGGTAAGTTTTAATTTATAATCGTTTTTTACATCATTCGATAACGAATTTTCGTGAATAACAACTAAATAACTTGTTTTGTCTGGTGGCAAAAAATAAATATTAGGAGTTGGTAAAGTTAAACGCATTATACAAATTTCTATGTCAGATGCTGCTTCAAAATGTTTGATTATTTCAGATTTTCGGGTAATGCCTTTTTGACTAACGAATTCTAATATTTGATATTCAAGTGATGTTAATTGCATGGTTGAAACACCTCGTTTAAATTGTAACACATTATTTTAATAATTATAAGAAGATAGGAGCTGACTGCTGATATGGAAAAAGTTCAGGATACGCATTTAAACATTGGCGGGTTGAATTGGCCTGTACTTATCAATGTAGAGCAGGTCTGCCGGGTGATGGTCGATTTGAGAAATAACATAGAATTAGGGCTGAGATGCGTACTCGATTGCATCAAAGCGATCAATCGCAGAATAAAAGTGCGGAAGCGTGTCAGCTGCTGTTTTAGGATCACAGAAAGGTCTGAACGTAAAAATGCAAAATGCTGGAATAAAAGAAGTTCCGGCTGGTGCTGAAAGGTGGTGCAGTAAATGCAGCGTATGAGTTTGAGCAAGTTTTGTAAAATCTATGGCGCAAGCTATTATGATATGTTGAATTATTGCCAGCGTGGCTTGTTGCCGCATAGTGGAGGCGGTAAACGCGGATGCCCAATCAGAGTTTGGGATGAAGATGTTATTGCTTTTTTGCGCGATCAGGATCAGCGACAGGCTGAGCTGAAGGCTGCCAGTATGAAAAACATGCAGCAGGCTGCAAATATAATCAGTTTTCGCAAAAATAAACCTAGTGATGAAAATCGGTTTAAAAGCGATATTCTTGATCTTAAAAGTGAAACTAAAAAGCTTTTGGCAAAGCGTAGAGTTGCTGCACAATAGGGAGGGATGTAAATGAATAATGAAAAAGAAAAGAACGTATAGTGTTGACGCACTATACGTTCAAGGGTAGATGTAACTTAGCAGTCCGCATCTACCCATTATTTTATCATAGTGGGGTGATATTGTGAAATACTTTTTAGCTGTTTTAGGGCTGGCCTGCTGCTTGTGGTATTCGTTTTTTATGGATGAACCTAAGCAAACCGTTGCTGTAACTGTAACGGTGCGGGCAGGAGATACTTTGGAAGAAATAATTTACGATTTAAAAGAAGCGTATGACGATCAGCGCGACTGGCGGGAAATTTGCGCTCAGGCTGAAAGGGATAATGCTTTTGGCCGCTATATTCTGCCGGGTGAACATATTATTTTTAATATGGAGGTCACGGGAAAATGAAACCTGAATGCAATAACTGCCGGTGGAAAAATAAACGGTATCCGGGTGTTTATCCGTGCTGTGACTGCATTGGACTTAATACTTTGGCAAGCTATAATTTCTTTTGCTTTCCCGATCAGCTTAATATGTTCGGAGTTGCCGAGCTTTGCCATTGCCGGAGCTGTGGGCGGCGTGTGCATATGGAATTTGGCGATCGTGGCTATAAGTATATTCGCTGCAAATGTGGAAACACCATGCAGGCAAAAGTAACTGTAGAAGAAATGATTCGCCGCTGGAATAATCGTGCGCCGGCGCGAACTAAAATGTGGAGGGCAAAATAAAGATGAATAACAAAGCTGAATTGCTTTCAAAAATAAAAAAGCTTGCTGAAGCTGGATTTTATGGCGAACAGACTAATGCTGCTGAAATTTTAGAACGATTAAAGAAAAAATACGGAATAACTGATGCGGATATTGCTGAGGATGTGGAAGAAATCATATGGATTAGATACAAAACAGAATTAGAAAAACGCCTTATTTGGCAAGTAACTTATATGGTTTTAGGACACGTTATTGGTTACAGCAAAGGGTGTAGAACTAAAACGGTTGGCATAAAAGCTTCAAAAGCTAAATGTATAGAAATTGAAGAAATGTGTAATTTTTATATAAGGGCTATGAATGAAGATTTGCAGATGTTTTATGATGCGTTTTTAGTTAAAAATCAAATTTTTCCGCCGAAATCAATAACAACAGAAAAAGCTACTAACAAAATAAATCCTAATGATTCAAGACTTGCCTTTATGGTAGAAGGGCTTGAAAAACATGAGCGTTATAAACAGATAACTAAACAAAACGATTAAGGAAGTGAGTTTGATATGGACAAAAGAAGCTTCTGCTGCCGTTGTGAAGAAGTGTTGATGAATGGTTTTTATTTTCATAATAGCGAAATTGGTATTTGTAATAGGTGTGTGACGGCTTTGGCTATTCAGCTGATTAAAAATGAAGATAAGGAAGTCATAAATGCTTTGAGTAAACATATAGGCAGTGAAAAGGAAGGATAAATCTTATGGATATGAGTTTGTTTGAACTTATTCAATATACCTTTTTGACGATAATATTTTTTATTGCATCTATAGCTGTAGCGAATGTTTTACTTGCCGCTATGGGATTTATCTTTTTTTGGAGGAAATGAATTATGGAGTATGTCAATAAACAGACTGGTGAAGTATATCAGGCCGAGGAAGTTGATTTAAAGAATTTGTGTGATGGTGATTTGAATTTTCTGTTTACCGGCGAATTTAGAAAGCTTATTAATGAATTAGATATTGGTGATAAAGGCAACATAACTATTAATATCAAGGCAAGCAAAAGCTTGGATACTACTGGTGATGAAGCAATATTTGTTGAAGCGCAGCTTGGCACTAAATATCCTAAAGCTGTTATTTCAGATAATAATGCAAAAAAAGTTGCTGAAAATGGTCAGGTTGTTCAGAAGATAGAATCTGGTATTTTTGATGAAGCGGCTGAGGGGGCAGGAAAGTGAAGATAGGGCTTGTGGACGTTGATGGGCATCGTTTTCCTAACCTGGCATTGATGAAAATATCAGCGTGGCACAAGAATTACGGGGATACAGTTGAATGGGCCGGAAGTTTAGAACATTACGATGTTGTGTATATGGCAAAGGTTTTTACTTTTACGCCGGACGATATTCAATCATATCAGGCAGACGAAATAGTAAAAGGCGGGACTGGTTATGATCTTATAAGTAAGTTGCCAAATGAAATAGAAAGTTGTTACCCTGACTATAATTTGTACGGTATTGAGGATACAGCATATGGCTACTTGAGCAGAGGATGTCCACGTAAGTGCCAGTTTTGCATTGTGGCAGAAAAGGAAGGTATGCGAGCTCATAAGGTGGCAAATTTATCTCAGTTTTGGAGTGGGCAAAAACATATAAAATTGCTTGATCCTAATTTGTTAGCTTGTCCTGATTGGGAGAACTTACTTGGACAGTTGGCTGGTAGCGGAGCATGGGTAGACTTCACGCAAGGGCTTGATATAAGGCTTATGACTAATAAAAAGGCTGCTGCTATAAATAATGTCAAATACAGTATGCTTCACTTTGCGTGGGACGATCCGCACGATATGGTTACGTATGATAAGTTGATTAAGTATAAAGATGTTTGGAAGGGTGATTTTAGACGTCGAAAGGTTTATGTATTAACGAACTTTAATAGTAGTCACTCTGGCGATTTGTTTCGTGTATATGCTTTGCGTGAGCTGGGATATGATCCCTATATTATGATCTACGATAAAATTCATGCGCCGAAGGAAACACGCTATTTACAAAGGTGGGTAAATAATAAGCGAATTTTTCGAACGATAAAATATTTTAAGGATTACGATCATACGAGAGGATGAATAGTTTTATGGAATTGTATAAAGCACTGGAAACAATTAAAAATGAATGCACAAAACACACCGAATGTGCGGATTGCCCTTTAGGATTAGGTCATAGCTGTTGTGGCATTATTACTAATGGATTTCCTGACAAATGGGATTTACAAAAGCCTGTTAATAAGTTGTTTGCGGTAGAAACAATACATGCGAAAGAACGGTGATATATATGGAAAATAATATTTTGAATAAAGAAAAGGTTGCCGAGCTGATGGAGCTTTTAGAATGTAAACGGTACTACTCTGAATGTTTGGAAAGCGTGGCTGAACTTAAAGAAAGAATGCAGTATGGGGCTACTTCTATTGAAATGCGATTTCACTATTTTAATAAAGAAAGTGGTAGGGCTGTTAATGATGGTATTAATTTTTGTAGCGATCTTAGTGAAAATAAACTGGAAGTTGCAAACATGCTTTCTCAACATATCCTTTCTGATATGGAAGCTGATTTGGAACTTCAAATTAGACGGCTGGAATCCTGTTTGTGGGATAAATTTAGATATACAGAGGATGCGGTGCCGGAGAAAAGTGTTAAATAGAATATAGCTAAATAAAAAATATAAGGTGATGCTATGGCTGTTGAAATTTATGTTAGTTCTGAGGAACTCAAAAAAACTTTGGAATATGTTGCGCTGATTGGTGGCAATATGGCTTCCGGCAAAAAGCAGGATGATGATCTAAAACAAATGGCCGGCGCTTTGCGTATTGTAGCAGTAAGCCCGCATGAAGATAATAATTATATGCTTATGTTTTGCCGGGCAGGAGCTGCAGAGCAGCTGACGTACAGGATGGAAGGAATAAGCAACGGCTGCGGTCAATCAGCAGATATTTGTGTTGAATGTAAACGTTTTTTGGCTTTGGCAAAAACTTTTACAGGTGATGTAAGGCTTATTTTTGCTGAAAAAGAGCTGCAGATAGTTGTAGAGAGCAGTCAATATAATTTAACGATACTATCAGCCCGCCTGCCTGATTTGAAGATACCTGAAGGCGGCGTGTACCTTTCTACAGGATTTTTACAGGAAGCAATGAAGCATTGTAGTGCTGCTATTGCAAAAGATGCTGTTGGTGCAAGGGGCGGGATAGAAATAAATATTGCGGACGATGGCAGTGCCGTCTGCTGGAGTGCGCAAAATTCCTGTGTTGCAAAGTATGTAGTGCCGCCTGCATGTTGTAATCAGGCTGTTAAATTGATCTTGCTGCCCTTGAATATCCAGCACATTGCAGAACTGGCTGAATTGGGTGAAGTTCGATTGGTCAGCAGTGCGCAGGGTATTTTTGTTACTGCACCGCGCTTTGATTATATGTGCCAGTCAGTAAGCGGCAGCTTTCCTGACTGTAAAAAGGTGGCTGCGAGCAACAGCGAAACTAAGTGTATAACTATTAATAAAAACAAGTTGCTGGCAGCTATTTCAAGAGCTTCAGTTATTGTTGGCGATGAAATAGGCAGTAAGATAAAAATTTGCAGTGACGCAGAGCGGCTATATATCGAAGCTGTCAGCATCGCTGGGACTGGTATTGAAAGTATTGCTTTGGATGCCGTTGAAGGCCAGGACGAAGATACAAATTATTTTTCGGCAGGCAGGCTGTACCGGCTGATATATAACTGCCGCGGTGATAGCGTTACTATTGGCAGTAATGGCAAGTATAAGCCGATTTTTGTGCGTGCTACAGGTAGCGATAGTTTTTATATAGTTGCATCCATGAAAGGTTAAAGGCTATGAGTGGATGGATAAAATTGCATCGTAAATTGCTGAAAAGCCGTGCGTGGTGTGGTGCGGATGCAGAAGGCAAGGTAATACTGATTACATTGCTGTTAACTGCCTGCCATAGTGTCACGCACTGGCAGGTAACAACAGATAAAAACGCTGTTCTGAATCCGGGTGAATTGTTTATCAGCTACCGCCGCTTTGCTAAAAGCTGTGGCGTATCTTTAAAAAAGCTTACAAGTGAATTTAACCGTCTTGCCGTAGTCGGTTTTTTAGAATGCAGAAGTAAGCGTGAAGGTACGATTGTGCGTATTAAAAACTGGGAATGCTATCAGCTGGCGGATACACCTTTGGATACACTTTTGGGAACAGATTTGGGGACACTTGCGAATGCCGATACTGCAAGGGCTTCCAGTGAAAATATTGCCGCTGCGGAAACACCAAAGGGAACAGCTTTGGGTACACCTTTGGCGACACATAACAAGAATTATATATTATTAAAAAATAAATTAAACAACACTGACACGAACAAGAAGCTGCGCAGTGCCGCTGCAGAACCTGAATTTACGGCTGCTTTACAGGAATACGATGCTGCTTTTACAAGTGCCAAACACAGGCTTACGGACGATGAAATGCGAATGATGCAAGCTTTTGCTGTTAGTGCTAAAGCCGTATGGGTATTGCAGGCCGTAAGGGAGCTAAAAGCAGCTAACAGGGGTAAAGTGATTCGTAATCCGAAGAATTATCTTTTTGGCATACTTGGTAACTGGCTTACAGATGGTTTGCCAAATGATAATAAAGCTGCGCAGCAGTCACTGGATGAGTTTTACAGACAGGAGGGTATAACGTGAACGTAATAACAAAGCAAAATGTTTTAAAAGCTTTTTACCGGTTTGACAAGAAAAAAATGCCGATTATGGAAATAAACGGTAAACTTTCTACCAGCATGGATATTGCCATGCGCAAAAGGCTGTGTGATGAATGGCTGGTTGCGTTCCGTACCGTTGATGCCGTTGTATTCGATAAAGCAGCTGAGCTTGCCCTTGCTTCCTGTAAAAAATATCCTGATGAACTTGAAATGTGGGATTTCATCAGTCAGGCTGCAGAACTGGGCAATAATGAACCGGCAGAGGAAGAAGCTTTACTTCCAACACCGCCCGCTCCGAAAAAAGTACCGGAATATGTTCAAAAACCTCAACGGATTGCAAAAATAATAGAGTTGGCCAAGAACGGCAGATTTTCTGAAGCGGCACAGTATTTTAAGGCTTCTATCGAAGAAGATGAAATAATCTGCTACGCTAAAGAGCATTGGCCGGAAGCAGAAGCTGAATGGATCGAGAAAAATAAAGACGAACTTAAAGAACTGGTTGAGCAGGAACATATCTGCGGCAAATGTATGTGCTTGAAAAGGTGTAGGACTAACGGCTACAGGCGTGTTGGCTCAATAGATAAATATACAGGCTTTTTGATTGTGAAAATGGAAGTCTGCTCAATGAAAAGGATGGAAAAAAATGCAGGCATACAGAATTAATGGATTGCTGGTAAAAGTGGAACGGTGCGCAGCTGATATGTACATAGTCAGAAATATTCCGGGAGTTTTTGATGATCAGGTTGCTATTGGTGCGATCGTCCATAAAGAGTTAGCGCAAAAGTTTTTAGACAGCTACGCCGTGAAAAGCAGTGATAAAACATTGGACATCTTGGATGTTGACTTTGAAGAAAAACTTCCTGAAGGAATACGGTATTGCCGTGGTTGCGTATACTGGAACGGAAAAGGATGTGAAGCAGGTGATAAAGGCGTGTGATGAAGAAAAAAGGATGGCTGTACAGAAACTGGAAGAATATGCTTTGAACCGTGAAGCGCTTAAAGGTCTGCGCAGTAAGCTGAAAAGATTGGCAGACGCCGGTAAACCTGCTGTTGCTTCTGTTGCATCCTATGATGCGGCAGCTACCAGCACAACACCTTATCATCCTGACATGATGAATGTTGCTGAAGAATGTCAAAGGATACTTTTGAAAATAGCAGACAGGCAGGCTGAAATATTAATTATTGAAGATGCGCTGCAAATAATCAATAAAGGAATAAACTGTGAGCATTACAGCGATATTTTGATAATGCGCCATGTAGACGGCTATAGTATGGAGCGCATCACGGAGAAGCTGGGATACAGTTCAAGGCAGGCTATTTATAACCAGTACAATAAAGCTTTATCTAAATTTGCTAAGGCTTTGGAATGGACAAAATGAGGACAGATTTTTGCTTTTACCTGTGGTAATATGGTAGTGATAAGAAGTGTAAAAACGTATTCGGCACTTGCAATGTTATATTGCAGGTGCTTTTTTATGCGTGAAATGAGGTGACAGCTTGCCAAACAGAATAAAGCGTGAATGCCGTAAGCTTGGCTGTCTTAGCCTGACGGATAATGCAAACGGTTATTGTGATAAGCACCAGCAGGAAAAATTCATGCGCTATGACCGTTATCGTAAAAGTGCTGCTCGGCGTGGCTATAATGCGCGTTGGCAAAGATACAGAAAAATATTTTTGCAGAAACATCCGATTTGTGCAAATTGCCGCAATGCGCCTGCGAGTGTAGTGGATCATATCAAGCCGCATAAAGGCGATTATGATTTATTTTGGGATGAAGCTAATCATCAGGCCTTGTGTAAACGCTGCCATGATATTAAAACTGCTACTGAGGACGGCGGCTTTGGTAATGATATTTTGAAAAAATAAAAAAATATTTTTTCTTAAAATTTTTACTCAGGGTAATCCCTTACGAGGGGTAGGGGGGTGCAATTTCCTGCAGCTTTTCACATCATACCGCACCGTACTCGAACTTTTGAAAAGTTCCCCTATCATATATTTTTTTGCAAATATTGATTGAAGGAGGTGATATTTATGCCGACACCGGCTCAAAGTGCTAAGGTTATGCTTTTTAACCGTGGCAATAAAACTGGTAAACATTATACAAAAACAGAAATTGAGAAACGGCAAAACGCAGAAGAAAAAATCAAGCGTGCTGAAGTAGTATTGAAAACACCTGCGTTTTTAAAAGAAAAGTCGTGTGCTGCGGCTTTGAAAATTTGGAAGGAAATTATCAAGGAAGGGAAAGAGATAGAGCTGTTTGACAATGTTGATGCACGCATATTGGCGAACTTCTGCCGCTATCAGGCTTTGTTTGAAGATGAAGCTGTGAAGATGTTCCCTGATAAAAAGAAATTAGATATGTATGGTAAGCAGGCTTTAAGCTATGCTGAAAAGCTTGGACTTACGCCAACTGCTCGCGCCCGCCTTGTTGTCAAACGTGCTAATGCTTTAAATGACGATGATGAACAGGATTCAATGATGGCATGACATGTTATGATGATTTATTTGTGACTGAGCGCTATGCGCGCGAGGTAGTTGACGGACTGCGCCTTGTATGTAAGCGGGAACGGCAGGCTTGTCAGCGGCATCTTGATGATCTGGAAAGGCAGGGTACAGATAGCTTTCCTTATGTTTTTGATGAAAGCAGGGCAAACAGGATTTTTGACTGGTTTGAAAAATACTGTGTGCATGTGCGTGGCGTATATTCCGGGCAGCATATCCAGCTGCTGCCTTTTCAGTATTTCGACTTGGGCTGTGTTTTTGGCTGGGTACATAGAGAAACCGGCGCACGGCGGTTTACTAAAGCTTTTAATTTCAGAGCCCGTGGCAATGTCAAAAGCACTGAAATGTCAGGCGTTGCTTTATACGGCATGTGTGCTGATGCGATCTATCCGCCGGGCAAGCCTGAACTGCGGCGCTTTGAAATGGCACCGGAGGTTGAATGCGCGGCCGTGGACAGGGAACAGGCAAGACGTGTTTGGGGTGATGCCTGTTCTATGGGTGAAGCTTCTGTAGAAATCAGTCAGAAGCTTATTATCAAGCGTACGCGTGTAGAGCATAAAACGCGTAAAGGCTGGATGCGGGCTTTGAGCAAACAGACGAAAAACAAAGATTCAGGTGCGCCGTGTATGGTTATAATTGACGAATATCATGCGCATCCGTCCTCCGAGATCGTTGACGTGCTGAAATCCGGCTTCGGCAAACGGCTGCAGTCTTTGCTGTTTATCATTTCTACGGCTGGTAAAGATGCAGAAAACAATCCCTGTAAGGCAGAATATGACCTGTGTTGCAAAATTTTAGATGGCGACACAGATGAGCCTATTGATGATTATTTCTGCATGATACGCGAACTGGAGGATGGCGACGATCCTTATGATATCAACGCTTTAGTCAAAGCGAATCCTGTGCTGCAACATGAAACTGAATACAGCAAGCATTTACTGAAAGAAATAGTAAGCGAGGGACGTGAAGCATTTGTAAGTAACGACCCGAAAAAACTGCGCGAATATCTGACTAAACGCTGTAATTTGTGGCAGGACAGCAGTGAATTGAAATACATGGATGGCCTGATGCCTAAGTGGAAGACACTGAAGGTGACCCGTGATGAACTATACAAAAGTATCAGCGGCAAACGCTGCATAGTTGGGTATGACCTTTCAAAGCGCATTGATCTGACAGCTGCGACTTTTATTATTCCGCTTGATGAAAAGCGTGTAGCAGTAGTTTCGCATGGCTTTATACCTGAAGAAGCGGTAAAACGACATGAACAGACTGACCGCATAGCCTACAGGGAATATGCCCAGCGTGGCTACTGCACCATAACAGAGGGCGCAGCTGTTGATTATGATGTGATGAAGGTATGGGTAAAGTGCTTTGCTAATGAGCTGGATTTAGATGTTGTGGAACATTGTTTTGATGGCTGGAACGCTTCTTACTTCATGCAGAAGCTGGAAGAAGAAGGGGAAACGGTTATTGAAGTGCGGCAGGGCATTCCGACTTTGAGCGAACCTACCAAAGAATTCAGGCTGAAAGTAGTGGAGAGCAATATTATCCATGAAGGCAATGAGCTGTTTGACTGGTGTTTGCGTAATGCGTATGCCTACACTGACAGCAATGAAAATATCAAATTGAGTAAGAAAAATAAAGATGATACGCAGCGTATTGACTTGGTTGCTGCCGGCATAAATGCTATGGCGCGCTTGCCTGCATTTTATGAAGAATACGGCGGCACTGGCGGCAGTTCCGGAGTTCGTTTTTTGTGAGGTGATGAAATGGAAAAAGAAGATAAGCTGTTAGCTATAATGGTTGTTTTGGGTATGTTGCTTGTTGTGACTGGTATTGCGCTGATCAGTATACCCACTGCATTAATTGTCGCTGGCGTGTTGCTGATAGTGATAGCCGCCAATGGTGCTAGGCGGAGAGAAGGGCAAAATAAAAAATAAACGGCTGTTTCCTTGTGGGAATGGCTGTTTTTATTTTACCTGAAGGGAGGTGAAATAAAAGATGGGTGATACGATACGCAGCCCGGCAGGCCTGCTGGTGGGTGCTTTCAAAAATCTCTTTGCGCCGGGTGCCGCAAAGAGTGCAACTGTAAGCAGCCAGTTTCGCCTTACACCGGGAATGATGCTGAACGGAGTGCAGCTTAATAATGTTACTGCCATGCAGTATAGCGCAGTATGGGCTTGCATCCATGTGCTGGCTGAAACATTTGCCAGCTGTAAATGCTATTTGTATCAGAAACTGCCTGACGGCAGCAGGCGCAGGGCTGTTGAAAATCCGCTGTATGATGTGCTGACATATGTTGCTGCACCGAATATGCCGGCTTATTATCTGCGTGAAACTATGCAGTATCATGTGCTGAGCGGGGGTAATGCCTATGCTGAAAAAGTATTGGACAGCAAGGGAGAAGTTACGCAGCTGAACATGCTGCTGCCTGTGAATGTGCTGCCGGCACAGGACTATAACACCGGCGAGATTTATTACAATGTCAATGACCGCGGCAAGCTGTATAAACTGCCGGCAGAAAAAATACTGCATATTCCGGGGCTTGGTTATAACGGTGTTATCGGTTATAGCCCGCTGGCAATGGCGCGGCGCGCTATCAGCTTAGGTATGAGCAGTGAAGAACTTGGCAATAAATTTTTTGAAAATGGCGCATTGGCAACTGGTGTTTTGGAAACTGACAAGCCTTTGAAAGAAGATGCCTGGCAGCGGTTGAAAGAACAGTTTAGGGCGCGTTATGAAGGAAGAAGCAATGCTGGTTCTACGATGATATTAGAAGGCGGTATGAAATTCAACCGCATTTCTGTAAATCCTGAAGAAGCGCAGTTTTTGGAAACACGCAAATACCAGACGGAGGAAATTGCCCGCTTCTACCGTGTGCCGCTGCATCTGATTCAGAATTTGGAAAAGTCAACGTATTCCAACATAGAACAGCAGACGATCGACTTTTATCAGAATACGATGCTGCCGTGGTTCGTGCGCTGGGAACAGTTTATGAATATGCGCTGTTTAACGCGGCGGCAGCGGCAGGACGGCTATTACTGTGAGTTTGATATGCTTTCTATGCTGCGTGGTGATAATCAAAGCCGCGCTAATATGCTGCACCTGATGCGGCAGGACGGCATCATCAATGCTGATGAATGGCGTGAGCGCGAGAACATGAATCCGCTTCCTGACGGTCAAGGCAAAACAGTGTTTATTAATGGCAATATGCTTCCGGTGGAGGAAGCTGCCAAAAAGAAGGGGGCGAATAAAAAATGAGCATGGAATTGAAAGCCTGCCGTGAAGCTTTGAAAAGCGGTAATAAACCTGCTGCGGATGAACTTCTGTGTATCAAAGAATTTTCAATGGAGCAGGTAAAGGCTATCGAAGAAAAAGACGGCCGGATTATCTGTGATTTTATTTTATCTAACGGAGCGGTGGACAGAGATTTTGACACCGTAAATCCTGACGGCTGGGAACTGGAAAACTTCCGCAAAAATCCTGTTGTATTGTGGATGCACGATATGTGGAATTTGCCTGTGGCTAAATCTTTACTGGAGAAAGTAGAAGACGGAGAACTTATTGGCCGGGCTGAGTTTACCAGTAAAGATGAAAATGATTATGGTTATATGGTTGGGCAAATGTATAAGCTGGGCTTTTTACATGCGGTTAGCTGCCGTTTTCGTGGTATCGAATGGAAATGGACAGAGGACGTGAACCGGCCTTATGGGATTGACTTCATAAAACAGGAGTTGCTTGAATACAGCTGCGTTACTATTCCGGCTAATCCTAATGCTTTGCTGAAAGCAAAAGCTGCCGGTGTTGATGTAAGCCCTGCTGTACAGATGGCTGAAAATATTTTAAGCAAGAACAGTTTTGATGCGCTGGCTAAAAGCATTGCTGAACGTGTTTATGCTGCTGTCAGTAAGAAAATGACTGTGGTTGATCTGCATGATGATCGGCTGGCACAGGAAAAAATGAAAGCAATGCAGATGCGGTTAAATTTGAACAAAAATAAAGGGGGACTAAACTAATGAACATGCAAGAGTTATTACAAAAACGTGCTAAGGCTATCAAGGCACAGGAAGAAATCATGTCTAAAGCAGCGAGTGGTTTAACTGCTGAAATGGAAAAGAATTTCAACGATCTGCAGCAGGAAATCAACGAATGTGACAGGCAGATTGAAATGCTGGAACAGGTTGATGAAAATGCAAAGAAGAATTATGGCGGCAGCGTTTTTGGAAATAGTGGCCCGGCTGTGCATATTGACCCGGTCAAGGATGGGGCTAAAGATAACGGCGGCTTTAAAAGTTTGGGTGAAGTGCTGCACGCTATTAAATATGGCGATAAAAAAGGCCGCTTGGAAAATCTTAAAGCACAAAATACTGCTGATGGCGCAAGCGGTGGTTATTTGATCCCTGAACAATTTTCGGATGAGCTTTTAATGGTTGGGGAAAAACGCAGCCTGATCCGTCCGTTTGCTTTGGTAATCCCGGCAGGAGAATATCCAGACGCACCGATCAATATGCCTGCATTGGATTATACTGCTGGCAATGAAGGCGGTGTGACTGTTAAATGGATCGAAGAAGGTGAGGAGAAGCCTGAAAGCAATGCAAGCTTTAGAAATGTTGAGCTGAAGCCTAAAGAAGTTGCCGGCTTTATTACTGTTACAGATACGTTACTGCGTAATGCGCCTGCTTCGTCTACTATTTTTGGGCAGCTTTTGAGCAATGCTATCGTACGTGCAGAAGACAGAGCTTTTATCAATGGTAATGGAATTGGCAAACCGCTGGGGTTTGCTACTAACGGCAATGGTGGCAAGCTGGTCGTACAAAGGGAAACTGCGGGTAAAGTTACAACTAATGATGTGGCCAATATGATGGCAGCGTTCCCGCCTGAAGATATTCCTGATTCTATTTTTCTTGCCAGCAGCACCATTTTGGCAGATTTGATTAAATTGCAGGACGCTTCCGGCAGATTTGTTTTTGTGCAGGGTGATCTGACTAAGGGTATTCCTACAACATTAATGGGGATGCCTCTTTTCCTGACTGGCATGAACGCTTCTCGTGGTAATACAGGCGACTTGCAGCTGGTCAATCTGAAAAAATATTTGATTAAAGATGGCAGCGGTATTTATATCAGCATGTCTGAACATGTCAAATTTACCAGTAATCAAACGGTTATCAAAGCCTTCCGCAATGTGGACGGCAAGCCGTGGGTAAATGCTCCGTATATGCTTGACAGTGGTGTACAGGTCAGCCCTTATGTATTGCTTGGTGGTACTACTGCGGCAACTACGCCGATCAGTGACTTGACAGCTGCAGCTACCGGCAGCAATGTAAAATTGACTTTTACTGCTGCTAAAAATGCTAATTCCGTTAATATCATGCGCAGTGATGATGGCGTAACTTATCAGCGCATTAATGTGAATGCTGTTTCGGTCGATGCGGCTGAGTACACGGACACTAATTTGGCAAACGGAACTTACGGCTATAAAGTAGTTGTAACCGGTGGCGATAATGCCGGTGTGTCTAATGCTGCAACTGCTACTGTAACCGGCACAGCTGCTGCAAACAAAACTGCTTCTGCACCTAAAGAATAATCATGCGGTTAAAAGTGATTGTTCCGCCTGCAAGTGAGCCGGTAAGCCTTCAGGAGATGTGTGCCTATTTACGGCTTGACTGTGACGAAGAACAATCTTTGATAGGGCAGCTTATAAAAGCTGCCCGTCAATATTGTGAGGATTTTCAGCACAGGGCGTATTTAAGGCAAACACTGGAATTGGTTGACAGGCCAATGAATAATATTTTAGAACTTCCGCGTAGTGAAAATCTGCAGGAAGTTTTAAGCGTGAGTAATGCAACTTTGAATAATGTTGGGTATACCGTTGTTCAGGATTTGTTGGCACGACTTTGTTTTACTGCTGAAAAAAATAATGTGACTGTCAGGTATGTAACTGGCGTAGAAGATGCTGCCGGTGTGGATGAACAGGTAAAGCTTGCAATCAGGATGCTTGTTGCGCACTGGTTTGAAAATCGTGCTGCTGTAAGTTTTGGCAATACGATACCACGTGAAGTTCCTTTGTCGGTGAAAGCATTATTGGAACCGGGGAGGATCATAACATTATGAATCCGGGAATGTTGAAGCATAGGATCGCTTTTTTACAGAAATCCGAAACAGTGCGTGACGAATTGGGCGGTAAGATGCCAGCAATGTATTCTGAAGCTTTTAAACTGTGGGCAGCTAAAAGTGAACGTCCTGCTTCAAGGCGTGAGCTGATGGGAGAGCATGTAAATTATGTGCCTGTGTTTTTTACAGTTCGCAGGTGCAGCGGCGCGAAAATGCCTGATGTAACCATGCGCATTCGGTGTAAAAATCTGATATATGAACTGCTGAATATTTCTGATCTGGATAACGGTTATCTGGAAATTGAAACAAAGCTGGTAAAACCATTATGAGCAGAAGCATGCGCATGTCTGTTGAAGTCGAGGGACTGGACGAAGCCCTGCGGCGCTTGAAAGCGTATGATACAAAGTCAACCGAAAAAATTTCAGAAGCTATCCGGCTTGGCGGACAAAATATTGGTAAAGAAGCACGCAGCCGTGTACCGCGCAGAAGCGGCAAACTGCGTAAAAGTATACGCACAAGGTTCGACAGTACGGCTATAACATCTACTGTCCGCACTAATGTGCCATATGCGCATCTTGTAGAATTTGGTGCAGCAGCTGCTACAGTACGGCCGCGCAGCAGAGCAAGAAAAGGCGGAAAACCTAAACTGGCTTTGCGGATTGATGGCAGAGGTTTCAGGCGTTTTGTGCATAAAAGCAGTAAGCCGGGAAAAGGTGTAGTTCATATTCCGGCACGGCCTGCACGTCCCTATATGACACCTGCTTATCAGAGCGGCAAGCCGAGGATCGAAAATGATATAAAAAAAGTGTTAAGGGAGATGCCTAAATGATTAGAAATGTGCCTTTAACAGCTGTGCAGGCCGCTGTATATAAAGCGTTGAGCAGTAATATACGCGGCTATAATGTCTATGACGACAGCACGCCTTTTGAAGATGGAGAACTTGTAGACAGCAGGTATTTGGTTATTGGCGAAACTACAGGTAAGCCGTCAAGTGCTAAGCGTGATTGCCCTGTTTGGGAGGTTACGGTGAATATCAATGCTTTCAGTAATTATCATGGAAAAAAAGAACTGGATGAAATGCTTGACGATATTGTACAGGTTTTGACCGGTTCTGCTGAGCTGGAGCAGATTGAGATTGCCGGTTACTATTTTCACGATTTGGAGATTGATATGGTGGAAGCCTTCAAGGAAGAATATGAAGATGGGACTGTCTGGCAGCATGGCGTTGTACGTGTCATAGTAAAAGTTGAACAAAAAGAAATGTAGGAGGTAGAAAAGAATGAATGAAATTATCAAAGCGGCTAATTTCCCTATGCAGCCAAACAAAAGTCAAACGCTGGCTGGTAAAAGCCTGCTGTTGTTTTTGAACTATGGTGAAGGCGCTACTGTTGAAAATCCTAAATGGGGTTTAGTCGGCGGACAGCGTAATTCGCCACTTTCCATGAGCGGCGACGAAATTGACGGCAGCGACAAAGCAAGCGGCGGCTGGGGTGAAAGCCTGCAAGGGACTAAAAGCTGGAGTATTGAGCAGGAAGGCGTTTATAAAGTAAATAATGAAATGCTGGATGCTTTGAAATATGCCTTCGTGAATGATATTGCAGTGCATATCATGCGCCTTGATAAATATGGTAATGCTGTAAAAGGTTTTGCGAATATCACGGAATTCAGTGACGACAATCCGCATGATGATGTTGCTACTGTTACCATGACGCTTAGCGGCATCGGAAAACCTGAATTTGTTACTAATGAGCCTGACCCGCGCAACACAGCAAATGCGATCTCTGACCTTGCTGCTACATCTGAAAGTGCAGGGACAGTGAACCTGACCTTTGCTGCACCTGCTGGTGCTGCTGCTGTTGTTTTACAGCAGAGTGAAGATGGAACTGAATTTACAGATACGGATGTAGCGATTGAAAACACTGCGACCAGCGCAGAAGTAAGCGGGGTAAAAGCCGGCAAGGCGTACTTTCGTTTAAAGGTAAATGGCGGCGACAAGAACGGTTATAGCAACATTGCTACTGTGACAGTATCTTGAACGCTGCCGAATAATAAGAAATATCAAAATAATAATTAAAGCAGGGCTTTGAAGGCCCTGCTTTTTCTATACCAAAGGAGCGATGAAAATGAGCTTGGACAGAAGTGTGACGATCAATTTAGGCGGTAAAGAAAGAAAAATCAAGTTTAATGCTTTGGGTGTAAGCCAGCTTGAAAGGATGCTGGATAACCACAATGTTTACAAAATGGTAAACGGCGGCGTTGTAGCTTTAGGCGATTTGGCAAAATGCCTGTATGTCGGCTTGGCTGCGTATGACAAAAAAGTTACTATCCAACAGGTTTATAACTGGATGGATGAGTGGCTGCTGGATAACAGCAGTGAAAGTTTGCAGACGCTTGTTATTATCGCTTTGAGCAAAGCGGGTGTTTTTGGGTTTGCCAGGAAGGTGCTGGAAACTGAAAATAATACGCTGGAAATTGAAGCGCCGCCTGATGATGAAGAAGTGGGGAAGTAACAAAAAGCTTTACAGAATTGCTGGATGAACTTTTGCCGTGGTGTTATGGTGAATTGAATTTAAAGCCGTGGGAAGTAGAACGGTTGTGCCTTGCAGATATTTTTTTGATGTTGGACGGATGGCAGCGCAGATATGACCATTTAGAAGATATTGTTATCAGCTGGATCACATACCCAAATGTTTGCATAGCTTCAGGTAAAAAGAAGCGTCCGGAACTGAAAAGCTTTTTTGCACACAGGAAAAAGCGTAATTCCTCTAAGGAACAATCTGAAATAGCGCAGGATCTTTTTGAAGAATTTGGCTATGAATAGGAGATGAAATGATGGCAGAAGTAGCACGTTTACAAGTAGTTATTGGCGCACGGATAAATGAATTTAATAAAGAAATGGGTGCGCTGCAGAAAAACGTTAAACGCACCTTTGCCAGTGATAACTTAGGCATAAATAAAGGCGCGTTAGGTGTTATTGCCGGTGTAGGTGTAGCTTTGGGTGCTTTGGGCCTTGCTTCAGTAAAAGCTGCCGGGCAAATGGAGCAGACACGGATTGCTTTTACTACACTTTTGAAAGATGGTGAGAAGGCAAAAAGCTTTTTAAGTGAACTTGAAAAGTTTGCAGCCAGTACACCATTTGAATTACCGGGCGTTTTGGATGCTTCTAAAAGGCTGCTTGCCTTTGGGTTCAGTGCGGAACAGGTAATTCCGATATTGACTGCTGTAGGTGACAGCGCAGCGGCCTTGGGTATAGGTGAAGAAGGCATCCAGCGTTTGACTTTGGCAATAGGTCAGATGCAGGCCAAAGGTAAGGTCAGTGCGGAAGAAATGCTGCAGCTTGCTGAAGCTGGCGTACCGGCATGGGAAATGCTGGCTAATAAGATTGGCACTGATATACCTACGGCTATGGATAAGGCCAGCAAAGGGCAAATATCTGCGGCAGAAGGTATTCAGGCTGTTATCAGCGGCATGAACAGTAAGTTTGGTGGCATGATGGAACAGCAGGCGCAAACTGTTAATGGTATTATGAGCAACATTCAGGACAGTGTTACTCAAAGCATGGTTGTCATTGGTGATAAAATCATTGAAGCTTTTGACATCAAACCAAAGCTTAAAGGTGCGCAGGATGCATTAGGGGAATTCACTGAAAAAGTAAAAAGTATAGGACTTGCTGATGCTATCCGTGAAATACCGTCAGGTTTTGCTGGTTCAATGGCAGTGATTGCAGGTGCTGCTTTAGGTGTTGCCATACCGGCCATAGTCGCACTTGTTGGTACTATGGGAACGCTTGCCGTCGGCGCAGGGATAATTTCTGCGCCTGTGATTGCATTGGGTGCTGTCGTTGGTGGTGTGGCCTATGCTATGTTTGAAAATTGGGATTGGTTATCAGAACAATGGGATATGCTTTGTAATGCAATGAGCCTTGCTACAGGAAGAATGGGAGCATATATACAGAAAGTTTTGGGCGGTATCATTTATTACGCTGGTGTAGCTTCTTCGGCTATAACAAAGGCTGTAGGCGGGACGCCTGAGATAAGTGCTGAAATGACTGAACACGGTAAAAGTCTTTTAATGGCTTCTGATGTAAAACTTGCCGAAATGGATGCACAGCAAATGATGTTCAGTTATCGCCCGGATATAGAGCCTGTAAAGAATGATAATAAACCGGTGTTTCAAAATGCTGATGTAAACAACTTGGGTATAGGCGGCAACACTGCAGCGGGTATTGGAAAAACTGGCAATAAAGCGGCTGGTATCGATAAAATAAGCCGTGAAATCGATAGGATCAATGAAAAACTTAATTCTGCTAAAGAGAAAACTTTGGATATGCAACGTGATTTTAATGAATTTGCTGTTGATATTAAAATAAGTGGGCTTAGTGAATTTGAGCAAGTTTATGCAAATATAGCCAAAGAAGGCATTTTGCGTATGAATTCTGTTGATGAATGGAAAAATAAATTTGCGAATGCTACAGCTGAAGCACAGCAGTTATATGAACGTGCCATGAAAACAGGAGATGCTAATGTAATTGCTAATGCGTTGGCAATGCTTGAAGAACGTAAAGCTGCAGAAATTACAGCGGCAGAAGAAGCTAAAAATGCTAAAGCCATTATTGAAAAAGAATATACTGAAGAAATTATGTCACAGGCTACGTTGGCACAAGCCTATAAAGCTGAGCTGGACGAGGCTTCTAAGCAAGGGGATTTGGAGCGATATATTGCTTATTTAGATGAAGAAAAAGCTGCATTCCTCCAAAGTCAGGCAGAAAAACAAGAGGCAATGCAACTTTATCAAGATTGGAGAATGGAGGCGGAAGAAAGCTTTGCATCATTTTCTTTGGAAGCTATTGATACCTTGAAACAGGGATTTGCATCTTCGTTTGCTAATGCAATTACAAATAGTGATAATCTTGGGAAAAGCCTTCAAAATTTGGGTAAACAGATTTTGAATATGTTCATCCAATGGAAGACGAACCAGTTGATGAGTCAAGGGCTTTTAAAAACAGGAATATTGGAAAATGTCGCTATGCAAGTTGCTGCTGGTAAAACTATTGCTGCTGGTACGCGTGAAGCAGCATTGTATGCCAACATGCTTTCGGGAGGAACTTTGGCACCATTGGCAGCTACATCTATAACAACAGCATTGGGAACTTTGTCTGCTCTTAGTAGTGCCGGAGCTGGTGGGTCTTTTAAAGGGACAGATTTAAGTGGTTATGATTTTGGTGAAAGTGGATTAGGTAAAAAAACATTTCCTTTTGCTGCCGGTGGCGTTGTTACTGCGCCTACTCATGCGCTGATTGGTGAAAAATCTTATCCTGAAGCGGTACTGCCTCTGCGCAGCAGCGTATTGCAAAAGATCACCAGCTTTTTGTTTGATGGTGTGGACTTTGGAGCTTCTTCAGGTGATGGTGCTAATGTTGAAATAATTAATTATGGTGATATTAATACCGGTGCTGATTACGATACCTTTATGGAGGACATTCAATATTCTTTGGCTATGGGTGTGCGGGGGTGATAAAGTGACGATCATAAGACGTGAATATTTTCCTGTACGTAAGCAGGTAAAGCTTACAGAACAGCTTATTATCAACGGAACTGCATTGCCATATGCCTACAGCTTTGACGGTGCTGCTGATATCACTGTGCGTGCTAAAAGCGAAAAGCGCGGCTACAGTCACGGCAGCACTATTTCAGGTGATGGCTTTATTGACGGTAAAAAAATTACTTTAGGCTTTGTTATTGAAGGCAGTACGCCAGCTGAACACGATGCCAAGCTTAACGATCTGTATCAGCTCATGTATCAGCGTGACTATCAGCTGCATGCTGGATATGATCGTGGATATTACAATATTGCCTGTATGTATAGTACAAAAGAAAAATGGATCAAGGGATTTAAAGGTCGAAAAGGTGAGGTTGATATAACTTTGCTTTTAGCTGATCCATTTAGGTATGCAAACAGTGAGGCTGAAGCAGAATTTAATTATGCTGATTCTGTGAAGGAAGCTGAAATGTTTATATATAGTAGCGGAAGTATAGAAACACCTTTGGAAATAGAATTAATTCCGAAGAATACGATGAATGACATTACTATTACTCATATTGAAAGTGGTTATAGCATGCGCATTACAGATACACTTTTAACTAAACCTGCGACGCTTATTGTAGATACTAAGGCTGGGACTGTCAGGCGCGGTGCATATAATGCGATAAATACTTTCAGTGGGCAGTTCTTGACCGCTCAACCGGGCGAAAATACATATAAGTTTACTGGTGCAGCTGGAACAATAAAAATTCGTTGGCGGGATAGGTGGCTGGCATGAATTTTCGTTTTGGCAGTAAACTTTTTGGGCGTTATATTTGGGCAGTGTCTGTCAAAAAAAAGAGCGGGCCGGGACCTGGTCCTGATCCTTCGGATGTAAAATATTTGCCTGACTATGTTCAGGTTATTTTTTATAACAAGGATGGTACTAAAACAGCGATATTTTCAAGAGATACAGAAAATAATCCGTTTAATAAAATCGAGTTTGAAAATATAAAAACAGGCTGTGGCAGTGCAACGCTTAATTTCAAACAGTTTCCAAGTTTTGCGGAAATAAGCTACGGACAGCGGATTGATATTTATTTGTTTGCTGATAAGCGGCCGTGGTACAGCGGGCATGTTTTAACGCGTCCTGACAGCGGTGGTACTGGAACAGATTATAAAATAACTTGTTATGGTTATTTTGATAAGCTGGAAAAAGTGCTTATTTTTGGTACTTATGAGAATCAGGAAATCGCAGATATTGTGCGGAATATTTGCAGACAGGTTGAAGCTAAGACTGGTATTGTCTACAACGATAACAAAATATATGACGTCGGCTATGACATAAAGAAAATCGTTTTTGACGGTGTGAGTGCAAAAGAAGCATTGGAACAGCTTTCAGAGTTTGCCACAGATTTTGTTTATGGTGTGGATGAGTATCGGGAATTTTTCTTTAAGCCTCGCGTGGATGAGATCAATGAGGAAGCACGTTTTTGGGTAGGGCCACATATTGACGGATTTGAACCGACACAAAGCATTGATAAGATCGTAAATTACGCGCGTATCAAAGGTGCTGCCATTGACGGTGATGGTGAAAGCTGGCTGGTAACTGTTGAGGACAAGGAAAGTCAAGACTTATACGGTGTATCTGAAGAAGTGTGGACGTTGCCAACTGCTTATACTGCTGCTGATGCTGAGCGCTGGGGACAGTCTGAATTGGCAAAATACAAAAATCCTGTTCTTTCTGCTAAAGCAACAGGTGTTAAGCTGAAATATCCTAAGCCGGACGGTGTTTTTTGGGTACGGCGTTTATCTACAGATGGGCAGGCACTTATAACTGACAAGGAAGGAAAAGAACGTAAGTATCCAATAACCAAGTTAAAATATACGATCAGTGGTGAAAAGGGTATTGATTTTGCTATGGAGTTGGGCGAACCTCCGTATCCGCCTACGGCAAAGTATTTGCTGGATATTGAGCGTAATGCCCGTAACAATGAACTTTTACAGCAGGCTGCTAATACCCAGCTGGTCAAATAATATGAAAAGGATGTGATGATATGGCAGCTCCAAGTAATATACGGATAAATCCGTTTATAGGTGACGGTGGAACTACTAATTATGTAGATTTTACAGAAGTTCATATAATTCCGGCCGTTAGTCCGTTTGTAGTGCGGCTAAATGAAGTGCCACAGAAGAAAGACCCTAGTAATATGAAAGTTGTTTATATGAATGAAACAACAGGTACGCCGACAACAACGGCTTTGACTGAGGTTGCTGCAACGCCGGGAGCAGGTGAATTCCGACCGGATTATTCGACTAATGCAACTAGTGATGAAGATTGGAATACCGGCTTGATTGAATTTTCCAGCGCAGATGCAGGTAAAAGCATTCAGGTAAGTTATACCGGAATGGGAACGCTTGCAGGTGTGAAGAATAATCGTTTCCCGTCATGGTGGCTTAATCGTGGCGATGGTAGCGATGGAGATTTTACACCTGAGAATAATACTACAATAAGCGGGATAAAGAAATATCGCCGAGTTTTTATAAAATCTGGTGTAACAGTTACCGTTGACAGATATGCACGAATACATTGTTTAGGTGCGGTTATTGTTAACGGTAATATAAACGCCGTAGGTATGGGATCTGTGGGAGGAATTGGCGGTTCAGGTATTAATATTAGTGACGAAAAAAAGAATGGAACGAATGGTCAAGATGGAAACAGTAGTGTAGGTGGTCGTGGAGTTGGTGGTTATGGAGGTGGCGGACAAGGCGCCGCGGGGGGAACAATAGAAAGAACTGATGTAATGATTGATTCTTATTTTTGTATCGCAAGAGGCAGCGGTGGAGGAGGTGGTGGTGGTCGAAATGGTGGTAATGGTGGTAATGGTGGTAATGGTGGTGGTGATATTATAATTATTGCTTCTTCAGTTAAAGTTGGTGGATTGCTGAGCGTGGATGGAATGAAAGGATTCGATGCTACTGGTGATGGTGGCGGAGGAGGTGGTGGCGGAGGGGGACGTGTTTGTATTGTCGCATATAGTGTTATAGGAGCAGATAGGATAACTGCAGCAGGTGGAGCTGGTGGAGCTGGAAATGGTGGCGGCGTCCGAGGCGGAAATGGGATAAGAAATATCGTTGAATTAGGAGCAATATAATGATTTGAATATTTGATATAAATTGAGGTGAATTTAATGCTGACAATAGATGGCAAAAAAATATCTTTATCTAAAGGGGATACTTTTGATGTAACTTTTGCTGTTAATGGATATCGACTGAAAGACGGCGATAGCGTTATATTCAGCATAAAGAATACGGCTAATAGCAGCAATGTTCTTATGAAAAAAATATATACAACATTTGTTAATAATAAAGTAAGAGTTCAGATAAGTGCCGAAGAAATGGAGAGTTTAACGATAGGAAGTAAAGTATATGATTTGGTTTGTATTACAGGTGATGTTAAAGTAACACTGAATTATCCAGCGAATTTGGTGATAAAAGAGGTGGTACATAATGAGTGATATTTCAAGAAATGAAATATGCTTAGATGTAGAGTTGGAAGGTGCTATTCCTATGTCTGTTCCTCCAGCAGATGCTTATATTCTATATGTTGAGCGTGCAGAGAATGCTGCTGCCTCAGCAGAAAGCAGTGCGACAGCTGCAGCAGCCAGCGCGTCAGCAGCAAAGACAAGCGAAACTAATGCGGCCAATAGCGCTACCTCAGCAGAAAGCAGTAAGACAGCTGCAGCAGCCAGCGCGTCAGCAGCAAAGACAAGTGAAACTAATGCGGCCAATAGTGCTACCTCAGCAGAAAACAGTAAGACAGCTGCAGCAGCCAGCGCGTCAGCAGCAAAGACAAGCGAAACTAAT
>OKWJ01000528.1_pt1 | contig 45654 bp, 47 predicted proteins | sample 1607121 | NCBI WGS metagenome assembly OKWJ01 (sample SAMN04414080, study PRJEB24778) | human gut metagenome | material: faecal | host: Homo sapiens | reverse complement strand
CCGCCGTTGTGAACGGAGCGAAAGCGAAGAGAACGAAGCAATCTTTGATTGCACAGGCGGAAAAAGACAAAAGGTGTGTGAAGCCCAAAGGGGTTTGAGCACTCAAACCCCGGAGGGCGAAACCGTTCCAGACCGCCGTTGTGAACGGAGCGAAAGCGAAGAGAACGAAGCAATCTTTGATTGCACAGGCGGAAAAAGACAATAAGGAAAAATACAATGAGAAATAGCAAAAAAACAGTTGAAAAACACGATTTGCATGTCAAAACCGGTGATAGAGTAATCATCACTTCCGGCAAAGACAAAGGCAAAATCGGAAACGTGAAAACCATAATTGCTTCTGAAAACAAAGTTGTTGTTGAAGGCGCAAATATGATTACCAAAGCTGTAAAAGCAAACCCGATGGCCGGTGTTCAGGGCGGCTTGACCCAAATCGAAGCTCCCATGGATTCATCAAAAGTTATGGTTTACTGCACAAGCTGCGAAAAAGCAACCAGAGTTAAACATACCGAGGTTGAAGGTAAAAAAGTCCGTGTTTGTGTTAAATGCGGCGAACAAATTGATGTATAATTAAATAGTATGGGCAGTTTGTTATGAAAATAACGAAACTGCATTCTACAAAGGGAAAGAAAAATGACAGTAACAAAAGACTTAAAAGTTAGATATGAAGAAGAAGTCAAAGAGGCTTTAAAATCTCAGTTTGGCTATGAAAACGTTCACCAGATTCCGAAATTGAACAAAATCGTTATCAACATGGGTGTTGGTGAGGCTTGCCACAACTCAAAACTGGCAGAAACAATCGTAGCACAGCTTACAAAAATCGCAGGTCAAAAAGCGCTCGTTACCAAAGCTAAAAAATCAATCGCTTCTTTCAAATTGAGAGAAGGTATGCCGGTTGGCGCAATGGTTACATTACGCGGCGAAAGAATGTATGATTTCTTGCAAAAATTGATTTGCGTGGTTCTCCCCAGAATCCGTGACTTTAGAGGTATTTCCGATAAAAGCTTTGACGGACGCGGAAACTATACATTAGGGCTGAAAGAACAATCTTTGTTCCCTGAAATTTCTTATGATGAAGTTGATATCGTAAAAGGTATGAACATTTCCATCATTACAACAGCGAAAACAGACGAAGAAGCAAAAGCTCTTCTTGCTGAATTGGGAATGCCGTTCAAAAAGAAATCCCAACAATAATTAACGCGCCAGATGGCGCAGTCATTGCCCGAGCGGGCGAAAAATACAAAAAGGAGAAATAACGTGGCTAAAAAGTCAATGATAGCTAAAGAAAAAAGAAGAGAAGAACTCGTTGCAGCAGGCAAAATGTCAAAAGTTAAACTGCACAACAGATGTTCTATCTGCGGCAGACCTCACGGCTTCCACAGAGATTTCGGTCTTTGCAGAATCCACTTGAGAGAAATGGCTCACAAAGGTCTTCTGCCCGGTGTAGTCAAAGCAAGCTGGTAACAGACTTTCTTTACTATACTGCTAGAAATATTTTAGTAAGTAGTAGGGGATGCCCCGTTTAAAGTGCTTATTTGAGGCGATTTTCTGTTTCAATTGCACTAAATGATCGGAATCCCGTTAAAAGAAGGAAAAAATAATGTACACAGATCCTATAGCAGATATGCTGACAAGAATCAGAAACGCAAACATCGTTTCTCATGAAACAGTTGAGATGCCCTCATCAAAACTGAAATTAGAACTCGCAAAAGTTTTAAAAGAAGAAGGTTATATTTCTAACTACGAGGAAAAAGAATCAGGAAAATTCAAAGTTCTCGTTATCACATTGAAATATGATGAAAGAAACAAACCTGTCATCACTAACCTCAAAAGAATTTCAAAAACAGGTTTGAGAGTGTATTGCAAATCCAAAAATCTCCCGCAGGTATTCGGCGGTCTCGGTATAGCAATCATCTCTACAAGCAAAGGTCTTATGACTGACAGAAAAGCTAAAAAAGAAAACATCGGCGGCGAAATTATTTGCTACGTATGGTAGTGGCCCGCTGTTATTTATATAAATACACAAAACAAATTATAATGGAGATAAAAAAATGTCACGTATAGGAAAAGCACCGATTCAGATTCCTGATGGTGTAGAAGTAAAAATTGAAGGACAGGTTGTCACTGCAAAAGGCCCTCTGGGTACTGAAACAGTGGAAGTTCGTCCTGAAGTTGCCTTAAAACTGGAGGGCAAAGAGCTTATCGTTTCTATCCACAACGACGATAGAAAATCCCGCTCACTCTGGGGCTTGTCAAGAACTCTTCTTAACAACGCAATTCAGGGTGTAAAAACAGGTTTTGAAAAGAAACTCGAAATTCAGGGCGTCGGCTACCGTGCTAATATGGAAGGCACCGTGTTGAACCTTGCATTGGGTTATTCTCACCCTGTAAAAATTGAACCTCCCGCAGGTATCAAAATTGCTGTTGAAGCAAACACAAAAATCACCGTATCAGGCGCTAACAAACAGCTGGTAGGCGATGTTGCTGCTGCAATCAGAAGCAAACGTCCTCCTGAAGTTTACAAAGGAAAAGGCGTCAGATATGAAGGCGAATACGTAAGACGTAAAGCCGGCAAAACCGGTAAAAAATAACGTGACCAGGCAGAGGCTGAAGCGGGCTGCGTAGGCAGGACGCACAACGCCGTTTAATGCCAGGAAACAGGATTGTAATAAATAAAAAAGCCCGTATAAACCCTTTGAGGCTGGTTGAATCAAATCAATTGCCTGAAAAAGAAGGTTTGGGTGAAAGGAAAGAAAAATGATTGGAACAAAAAACAGAAAAGAACAAACCAGAAAAAGACACCAGCGTGTAAGACTTAAAATTTCAGGCGACGCAAGCTGCCCGAGATTGGCTGTTTACAGAAGCACAAAACACATCTATGCACAGCTGATTGACGACGTAAAAGGTGTTACAATCTGCTCTGCTTCTTCAAACGACAAAGATTTGAGAGAAAAGCTTGCTCATGGCGGAAATATTGAAGCTGCTAAAGTTGTCGGCGAAGCAATTGCTAAAAAAGCGCTCAAAGCCGGCGTTGAAGAATGCGTTTTCGACAGAGGCGGATTCCTTTATCACGGCAGAGTTTCAGCTCTTGCTGATGCGGCCCGTGAAGCTGGTTTGAACTTCTAATAATTTTGTTTATAGCGAAACAAAAAGGAGATATTGAAAAATATCTCCTTTTTTGTATGCATTCCAGACTATAGTTTTGGAATAACATGTCCCCATTGCGCCTGAGCATCATTTTTCATTGTGCAAATGTATGTTATTTTCTTTTTTCTTGCATTGTCCTGCATAAAATAGCCTTTCCCGTAAACTATTGACGAAATGAAAGTTTGGTCAACAGTTTGCTCGTATTTTTCTATAAACTCTTTTTGAGAGCTGATTTTTATGTTTTTGGAATACGCATTTGAATAAATTTGAGATAAATATTCAGTGCAAGTTGTTGCGCTGGAGGCGGTTTGTAGAAAAAAACAAAATAGTGCTAAAATACAAAATTTTTTCAAAATATAAACCTTCATTTTAATTAAACTTGTTCTGCGCGGCATACAAACCGCTTTCCAGATAACATTCCAGCGCTTCGTCCGCCTTTTTGAGCATTGTTTTGACTTCATCAAGCTGCTCTTGAGTGAAATTTTGCAAAACAAAGGCTTCTGACGGGATGGGCGGCTGCGGGCCAATTCCGATTTTAAGACGGTCAAATTTCTGGTTTCCGCCGAGCGAATTTATTATGGATTTTATGCCGTTATGCCCGCCTGCCGAGCCTTTTGCCCTGAATCTCATCTGCCCGAGGTGCAAATCCAAATCATCATAGACGATGATTATGTCCTCCGGAGGGATTTTGTAGAAATTCATTACCGGCTGGATTGCGTTACCCGAAAGATTCATATAGGTGAAAGGCTTTACCAGCACAATCGATTCGCCGCAGCGATTTGTTTTTGCGATTTGCGCGTTGAACTTTGATTCAAACTTAAAATCGAATCCCCAACGGTTCGCCAGATAATCAAGCACCATAAAACCTGCATTATGGCGGGTAAATTTGTATTTATCGTCCGGATTTCCCAGACCTGCGATTAGTTTCATTTTTAGCTCCGTTCGTATTCATCAATTTATAAGATTGCCCCGAGCGTTATCCTCGACTATGCAATAAAAAAAAGAAAAATACGGTTTATCTATATATATATTAGAGATGGAGGCGAGCTATGTCAACCAAAAGTAAATCGATAGTAAACCTGAAAAGCAGCGAAAAGGTTGCGCACTTTTTAGAGTCTAATCATTTGCACAAGAAAGATTTTGCCGAGATGATAGGCGTAACTCTGTCTTATGTCTACAATTTAATTGATAACGCCATCCCGTTTTCAACAAGAAGCCTTACTCTGGAGCGAATCGCGACGGTAATGGATATTCTTCCGGAGGAATTCGTTGAATATAAAATCCCTCAAGAGCCGATTATGATTGACGAGGCGGTCGAATTCCTGCGTGACAAACAAAACGAAAAAGGCATAACAACTGTTCAGCTTTTGAAAAGTTTTCCGCGCAAAAAACGTGTCGAAATTGTCGATATTTTGCGCGGCGCAAAGCCTATTCCGCTGGATTGGAAAGAACTGTCGCTTATGGCGCAGATTTTGGACATAAGTAAAGAGGAAATCTATCCGTTCTGGGAAAATCGTGTAAAACAACTTTTCCAGTCGGCAGGAATGAACTTGCAGGCAAACGGAGCTTTGATGACGGCGATGTTTGAATGTGCAAGGGATTATATTGAAAAATAATGCTTGTTTGAAGCCCGCAATTTTGATTTGCGGGCTTTTTTTGTTTTTTTTGCGTGGAAAGCGGGGGCGAATCCGTGCAAAGTTAGTTCAATTTGTAACCTGAACGGGCTGCGCCGCTTTTAAGGTTACAAATTAAACTAACTTTACCCGGATTCTTGAGCGTTGTTTGACTTTAAGCATGAAAAGTAAGAATTTGCTGGAATTTATTTTTCGACGCCTATGAGCGGCAGCGAATCGAGCTAGAAAAATAAATTCCAGCAAATTCTTACGTCCCGGCACAAAAACCCGAACACTTTACTTTTTTCAAATCTTAATTAATGAAAATACTGTGAATATATGATGTTGAAATTGCCCTCAAAGGGTAATATTAATATCGGGGAAATTGCAAATTGGGGATAAAAACATTGCGTACCGGCAATTTTGAAGAAACAGAAGAAATATCGGAATTTTCAAAAGACTTGAACCGTACTTTTGCGTGGCTGGACGGGAATTTTTCGGAATTAACCCGCTCAGCAGCTTCTGATTTTTGGAACAACTGTCTTTATTGCCGGCTTGTTTCCGTGAGCGAAAATGTTAATATTCTTGCGTCCTCGGACGAATATTTTGTTACCCAAATCCGCCTTAATAAAGAAGTTTCGGTCGTGGTAAGGCTTTCAAAGCAGATTGTGAAAGTTTTGCTGGACGAAACTCTCGGCATGAGCAATAAACCCTTTAATATTGAAAAAATTACCGAGCTTGAGGCGCGCGTGTTGACGGAGTTCAACAATTTCCTCTATAACAACCTTGAACACCTGTTTTTGAAAGGCTCTCAGCTCCCTAAAAACATTTATACATACGATGAGTGCAATCTCACCTACTTTTTGCGCAGCGATAAAAAATCTTATGGAAAATTAATCATTTCCGTTCCGACAATGGCAATTACCCCTGAAATTCTTCCCCCGAGAACGGAACCTGCCTTTACTTTAGAGGATTTTCAAACAAGCTATGGCGAAGTTGATATAGAGGTGGGCACAACAAGGATAAAACTTAACGATTTAAAACAGCTTGAATCAGGCGATGTTGTTCTTCTTGACCACAGCAGGGCGGGAGAAATGACATTGAGGCTCAACAACCAGAAAATCCCTTTTAACGTGATTCCTGATGCGTCACTGAGAGAGGATATGGATGTTGAAGAAGAAAACGGAGGCAAATCAATGAATGATATTTATAACATGTGGGATACGATTCAGGTCGAAATGGGCGCCGAGTTTGAAAAAGTAAAACTTTCGCTCGGCGAGCTGAAACAGATTTCAGAAGGGCTGGTTGTGGATATCGGTTCTGTTTATGACAACAAAATTGACCTCAAAGTCGAGGATAAAATTATTGCCTCGGGCGAATTGGTCATTATAAATGATAGGTACGGGGTGCGTGTGAACGAAATCTTCACCGAAGAAAAAGACACCGCCTCAAACAACGCCCAAATCGCGCAGGAGTCGCCTGACCAGCTTCAAATTGAACAGGACGATGCTCCCCAAACAGAAATCCAGCCTCCTCCGGTGCAGGGTGATGAAGAATTCAACGAAGAAGACTTCGATTACAGCGATTTTGACGTAGATGAAGAAGATATTTAGACAAAGGACGAAAAATGAGCACATATTTAGTACATTTTCTGGTATATGCACTGGCAATGGTCGGGATGATAGGGCTTTGCATGTTTGTTTTTAAAAAAACAATGGTAAACCCTAAATGCACCCAAAAAGACAACGGACTTTCCGTTGAAAACGCGTTGAATCTGTCACAGAGAAAAACTCTTTACGTTGTGAAAGCCGGTGAGGAGAAATTTCTGATTGCTGCTGACGCGGAAAGGACTTCTTTTCTTGCAAAACTCAATGAAAATCCGAATTTTGAGCCCACCGGGCAAAAAACAAACGCTGTTCCGAAAGCTTTTGACTATTCGGAGGTAATGGCTTCTTTAAACGGCGGAAAAAAGCCCGTTTTGAGAGAAATGATGAAAAAACTTAACGATATTCCCCAAAAAGCAGCAAAATAAACTTTTTCGGGGAGAAAAAGGGATATAAATATGGAAAGTTTATTAAAAGATATGAATCCGGTTTTGCAGATGCTTCTGGTGATGACTATTTTTTCGGCATTACCGTTGATGTTCACCTGCATGACGAGCTTTTTGCGATATACCATTGTTTTTTCAATGCTGAAAACGGCTCTCGGTACTCAGCAGGTTCCTCCGGCGATTGTTCTTGTGGGATTGTCAATGATTTTGACAATTTACACAATGAACCCCGTTTTTCAAAAAATGTGGGCAATGGGCGAGCCGGTTTATACAAAAAACGGCGATATTGCGATGGCAATGGTTGAGGGCTCAAAACCGCTTAAGGAATTCATGATGAAACAGACGCGCCAGCAGGATTTGACGTTTTTTATTGAAATGTCAGGCGCTCCAAAGCCAAATACGCCCGATGATATAACTATATGGCAGGTTGCGCCCGCATATATCGTCAGCGAACTGAAAACTGCGTTTGAAATCGGGTTTGTGATTTTTGTACCATTCATTGTGCTCGATTTGGTCGTGGCGAATGTGCTTCTGGCTTTAGGTATGTTCATGCTGTCGCCCACAATCATCTCTTTGCCGTTCAAATTGCTGATTTTTATTGCTGTTGACGGGTGGTCAATGATTGTGCACGGGCTTGTGACGAGTTTTAATTAATAAAAAAGGAAAACAACGAAGATGGAAATTTTATTGGAATATATGGGCAAAGGCTTTGTAACAATGCTGATGATATCGATGCCATGCGTGCTTGTTGCGGCGGGAATCGGGCTTGTTGTCGGTATTTTGCAGGCTGTGACGCAGGTTCAGGAGCAGACAATCGCTGCTGCACCGAAGATTCTCGGTGTTTTTCTTGTTTTGATGATTCTTGGCATTGGTTATGTAAAACTTCTTACAAATCTTCTTCAAGAGGGCTTTTCGCTTGCGTTCAACCAGATTCCGGCCAGCGAAAATTACGTTTTGCCGGCTAATTATCATCGTTATACCTCGCCTTTTGCCGGCGAAATGAAAGATACGCGCTTTAATAAACAGGAAATCGGCGATATAATGCGCCATCCGGGCAAAATCCCGTTTATTGACCACAACGACAAAATCAAACACTACCCCTCAAACAGAATGCCCAATCCCTCTCCTAATTTGATTGAAACTAACAAAATTTTAAGCAGGTGATGACTATGAAAAAACTTTTGATTTTAACACTGGCATTATTTTTCCCTCTGGCAGCTTCGGCGTTTCAGGATTGCAGCCTTACGCTTAAAAAGAAAGAAGCGTACATGCTTTTTATTGATGAGCGGCCGGCTAAGATGGTTGTGACCGAGCCGAATGTCATGAGTGTTCAGCTTGCGTCGGATTTGTTTAATGTTTCTCATCATATTGTTATTAAAACTTTCTCCACGGGGAAGTCGGATTTACTGATTACAACGGCTGAAGGCAAAAAATACACTGTAAACGTAAATGTTGAAGCAAATCCCGTAGTAAGCAACGAGGTTTTTGAGGTCGATGTGCCTCCCGGGAGCTAGAATCAGATGATAGACGCAATTTTACAGGAGTTTCCTAAATATTTTCCGGAGATTAACAACGCCATCGGGGCAGGAATCTTCATTTTTGCACGTCTTGCCGGATTTATCCGATTTGCGCCTGTTTTTAACAGAAAAGAAATTGCCGGCATTGTGAAACTGTCATTTATCTTGATTTTGACGGTTGTAATCACTATGACAATGAAACCATCGGCGGCTCCGACAAATTCTTCGTTATTTTTGGGGATTTTGCTCAATTTTGTTGCCGGGGCAATGCTCGGGTTTGTTGCGCAGTGTATTACACAGGCAATTGCGGCTGCGGGTGACATGATTAACATGCAAATGGGCCTATCCTCGGCAATGGTTCTTGACCCGACGACATCTGCGCAGGTTTCTATTGTCGGAAACTTTTTTACGGTGCTTGCGATGATAATTTTTATCCATGTCGGCGGGGTTTATTGGCTTTTGAGCGCATTAATGCGGAGCTTTGAAATTTTTCCGGTTTACGCTTATGCGATTCCGCTTGAGCAGCTTGTGAATTTTGATTATTTAATAAAATTGACCTCGAATGTGCTTTTTGTCGGGCTGCAAATAGCTTCGCCCATCCTGCTTGCTACGCTGGGGCAGGATTTGATTCTGGGTATAATTTCAAAAACAGCCCCGCAGGTCAACGTTTTTCAGTTGAGCTTTTTGTTCAAACCCGTTCTTGGCGCGGCGATAATGGTTTGGATTATGCCGATTATTTTCAATGTAATTAGCGATTATTTTCTTTCTTTTTCAAAAATTTTCTAAAAGCTGTCAATTTTTTCCTTAAAAATGTTTTTATTAAAACATAGGGGATAATTATTATGACAGAGATTAATTCATTTAGTGCAAAAAAGCTTGCACGCTATGACGAGCAAACAAAACACATTACACGTCCGTTTGACGGGGTTAAATTCAACGAGCACAAGAATTATAAGGCCAAACAACTCATTGAAACCGGTATCATGTGCCTTTTCGATGGTGAAAAAGGTGCCCCGCTGCTCGCTGAAAAATCTTTGGACGGAATGATTGATAAAAATGAGTTTTCAAGAATTACAAAAGCTGAATATGAAGATTATGTCTTCAAAATGCGCAGATATTTGAAATTTCACGGAAAAGACCTGACCGGCGTGAACATTCCCAGCTATGATGAGATGAAAAATATGATGAAAAAAGGGCAAATCAACTTTTCTGAGTTAAAAAATGTAGTTGAGCAAAAGCCTGCTCTTGAGAAAAAACTCAATGTTGATCCGGATTTCCCTGAAAAATATTCTGATGAGGACATTTTAAAAATTATTAGAAAAAATAAAACCAAAAAGTCGCGAATGTCTGATGTTGCAATTCTGGATACAATTACAAACGCCTGTGCAAAGCATAATCTTGACAGGAAAATCTTTACCCAGCTGATTTGTCAGGAATCCCGCTTTAATCCAAATGCACGTTCTTATGCAGGCGCAGTCGGGCTGGCTCAATTAATGCCCGCTACTGCACGCGGATTGGGGTTGAAAAGCAATGAATATTACGACCCTCAAAAAAACGCCGAAGCCGGTGCAAAATACTTAAAACAACTGCTTGTAAAATACAAAGGTGATGTAAAAAAAGCTCTGGCTGCTTATAACGCTGGCATGGGCAATGTTGCAAAATACAATGGAATTCCGCCTTTTAAAGAAACACGAAATTATGTAAACACCATTACAACAGGATTTTTAAGCGCAGAAGCTTAATGTTGTTTGAACAAAGGGCAAATTTTGCAAAGTTTTTCTTTGACTTTGTCCAGAGGAAGGTACATTGGGATTGCGTCTAAGCTTTTGCCGGGTAGTTTTATGCCCTCTTCTATAAAATTATTGATTTTGTCCATGATTACCCAGTCCTGCGAATCAAATCCGGCTTTTCGATAGAAAATATGCGGGGGCAGCTGGGTTTTGTCGTCGTGTACCGCTATCAGATGAACTCTTCCTCCGCAATTTCTGCGGGCGCTCTCGGTTACTGCTATGTTTATAAAAGCGCTTCCCGCCCCTTTTTGCCTGTATTTTTTGTTTATAAACAAATTTGTAATATACAAAGACGCATAATTTTTGCTATCGGGATAATATGTCTGGTTTTCTCTGATTCTTTCGGGTACTGCGCCCATATTCCCAACATAATGCCCTTTTGTATCCGCAAGAAAGTATGTTGTTCCTTTTTTATACGCATAATATTTTGAAACGGGTGGCGATTTTCGGGTGCAAAGGTAGTTTTGCGCGTTCAGGTTATTTAGAAATTTTTTATAATTTATCGGGTTTAGTTTTGCCATATTTCTATTAATACACTGAAAAAAATTTTTTGCTATAAAATTTTTATTGCTTAAATTTTTTTGATGTATAATTCTATTGTCCGAAGCGGTATCGTCTAGGGGTCAGGATAGCAGATTCTCATTCTGTTGACACGGGTTCAAATCCCGTTACCGCCGCCAACTTTCATATTTCAAGCGAACCCGTGTCAAACACGGTAAAATCGGAAATCGCAACGCAAGCGCCGCTCAGTCCCGTTACCGCCGCCAACTTTCTTAAAAGAAAGTTGGCAAAGAAATTTTTATATTGCGCCGGGTTAGTTAAAGTCCGATTTTTGATTTATTCTGCAATTCCCGGTTCAAGTTCACTTTTCAAAATTAATTTGCGCAAGGCAAACTGGGTTTTTGGCAGTGCGTAAGCGAGCAGAAAGCTGCTGATTCCGACGTTTGCGAGGATGTTTGCACCTTTCAGGCGCTTTGCTTTTTGCATAAATTTTGTGACATCATTTGATTTGAGCGCTTTTTCGGATATTTCTGCGATATTGTCGCGAAATTCTTTTAAACCTTTCAAATCCACATAACTGCGCGGATCTCTGACGCCGTTTTCAAGCAATTTTATCTTTTTGTACTTGTTTGCATACTGCACAAAAAGGTTTTTGGGGTTTTTGTCAACAAAATCGAGCAGTTCTTTTTCGGTTTTTACGCGGGGAAGATTGAGCGCGTTGTTTTTTATGGAGTTAATAAATTCTTCGTCCGCAAGCATTTTTATATCGAGCTTGAGGTTTGTGTTTATTAGTTTTCCCGTGGTCGTGTCGAGGAATTTAGCGAGCATATTGGGAAAAACAAAGTTCAAAAACATCATCCCCGCCATTTTGAAGCCCACATCAATTGCTGCATTGCGGTTCCGTTCGGTCAAAACACGCCCCACCGCATAACCTCCGTCAGTTGCCGCCATTTTTTGTACAGTGGACATTTCTGCCATTGAGGAAATCAAATTTCCCTTAAAAGAAAGGTTTTTTGCCTTAAATGCCTCAAGAGTTTTGAATTCTGACGTTCCAAAGTTCAAATTCTGCAAATTTTTTGCCCGGGATTCAGCTTTTTTCTTTGCGATTTCGCGTTTTGTTTTGGCTGTCCATGCGAATATCAATTTGGGGATAATAAAGCCCATCAACGCAATCGGGATTGCGGTTTCGCTAAAAACCTTGCCGCCGAGCAGTTTCATGTATTTGGATTTGTTGTTTTTTAAAAATTCCAAATCTTTAACCGCGTCCGGCGCGAGGTTTTTGAATTTTTTAATATTGAAATCCAATCCTTGAACAGCTTCTGTGGATTTTTCTGCATTTTTAAGGAGTTTTACGTCAATTTCGGGGTTGAAACCTTTTTTGCGGATTATATTTTTATTTATTTTTTCCAGAAGCGGAATTCCGCCCAGCCAGACCGCGGAAGTCGTGTATTCATCGACGAGCCTTTCTCTTGTGGCGAGTTTTTGGACATCTTTGTCATTTTTGTTTTGTTTTTTTGTGAGAATAACTTTCGTGGGGATTTCGATTCCGCAATCCCTTACAAGAAGCGGATAAATACTGTTGTTATTGCCTATAGCCGAGATTATTCCGGTGAGTGTCATTTTTTTCTCCAATCTTAAATAATTTCTATAAAAAACAGCCTTCCGGCTTGATTTTCCCGAAAGGCTGTTTTTTATTATTTAAAATTGGTTACAAATAACACAACTAAAAACCCATCAGCCGTTTCGGGATGATATGGTTATGATGATGTTGTGTTTTAGATGTAAATTTAATCATAATTTTTCCTTTGAAACCAAATTAACAGAAATAATTTTTTATGTCAATTGCCGGAACCCCTGATTTATATACAAGTTCACACAAAAATATAATAAAACTGCCACCCTGAACTTGTTTCAGGGCATTTCAGGCAATGAGATTGTGCATTTCGTAAGGCCGGAGGCGCGGTCATCGCCTGTTAAACAAGCCCAGCTGCATTTTTGACTGATTTTTTGTGCAAACGCCTTTCCTAACCCGGACTTTGCCAGTCAATCAGCTTTTCCATTTTGGCTTGTATCTTGAAATATCAAGAATAACCCTGCCTTCCGTGCGCTCTGCCATAGTTTCACGAATTTGTGCAGGATAGTTTTCGAGGCCGTAAACATAATGGTTGTTCAGGTAATCTATCACCGCGTCCAGATATTTTTGCATGTTTTCGGGCATTTTGGGGTTATTTTCGAGGAATTCTTTGTACGGTGTAGTGTTTCTTTTGCCGTTGCAGCGCTGGCAGAGCACTATGTAATTGGAATAATTGTCATCGCCGTTTTCGTACTGGGTGCGTGTGTGTTCGATTGTTGCCTGTGAGGGCTTCAGGAGTCTGTTTACAAGCTGCGCGTTGTTCAGGTCGTAATATTTTACAAAATAAGCGTCAATATCGCTTTTTGAAGAGGGCAAAGCGTAGATTTCCTTTAATATTCTGGAAAAAGTCGTTTTTTCCGGTCTTGTTTTGTACAAATTGTAAAAATCGCTGATTATGCGTCTTCGTTTTTCTTTTATGCTCTTGTCTTCGTTTATAAGTATGTTCTGGGCTTTTGAAATGGTCTTTGCGAGCAGATTTGATGATTCTGAACCGAGCTCGGGATAAACTTTGTCTATTTTTTCCAGTACGCGCATTTGTTTTGCCATAACTTTTACAAGGTGCACGTTGTATTTTTTGTTAAAAAGTTCTTCAAGGGTCGCGTCAGGGTATCTTCTGGCGAGTTTGTTCAGGTTTCTGACAACTTCTTTTTCTGTTTTGTGCATTCTCGGTTCAAATTTTCTTAAATCTTTCAAAACCTCATATCCCGGCCGGTTGCAGTCTTTTATCAGGTCTTTTTCAAAGCTTTTTTCCGGAAGCATTGTTATTCCGCAGCAGGCGCAGGGAAGTTTGGGGAGATTTGTGAGAACTGTTTCGTAATTTTTGTCTTTGCGCCTTGCTTTAAAGCTTACCGAATCACCCGCAGAAAGCGTGATTCGGAAGTTCGGGCGGCGGACATTTTTCCCGCCGCCATTCATATCTATTGGCTTGTAAGAGCTCGAAATCGCAAATATTCGCATTTAAATTAAAAAAATTATGTCAGACAATTAAATTAAACCCGAAAGATAAATTTTTTGTTACCTGCGGACGAAATTTGATACAAATTTTATATTTTAATTTAACGAAAGTACCCCGTAATTCAAATAAATCGCAAAACATACCCACACAAAATAAGGAACCAGCAAGGCGGCCGCGATTTTTGAAATTTTATAAAAAGCAATAATCGTCAATATCAAAAATATCAGCAAAAGGCAGATTATTGCAAAACTAAGCCTGATATCGTGCAAATGAAAAAATACAGGGCTCCAAGCAAAGTTCAAAAGCAGCTGCAGCGTAAAAAACAGGTAGCCCCGGAACTTGTTTTTTTCAGAGTTTGAATAAACATAAGTAAAAAACGACGCCAGAATCAAAATATACAAAAATATCCACGCAGGCGCAAAGACCCATGATGGCGGGGTTAAAAAGGGTTTGTTCAGGGATTCGTACCATATCATTTCCATTTTTTCATTTTTGCGCGGTTGTTTTGGGCGTGCAATTGCCGGCATGGCGGAATTTTTTCAACAAAAAAGACCCCTCAAGGGTCTTCTTTTTTATTAAATGGTGCCGATGGCCGGGGTCGAACCGGCACGTGGTTGCCCACACAAGATTTTGAGTCTAGCACGTCTACCAATTCCATCACATCGGCGGAACCAAAGTATTCAATTGTCAAATTTTTGTTTTGTGATGGAATCGGTAGACTTTTAATTTAAAAAAGCCTCCGCTGCGCTTCGCCGCCATCACATCGACCGTAAATATTCAAATATCAACGATGATAAATTAATTTTACCAGAACAATTAAAAATTTCCAGCAGAATTTTTTCAATAACTGATAATTTATGTAAATTTTATGTAAATTACTGTTCAAAATGCCACTTAGGGCTTTTAATTGTAAGTAGTCTGGATAAAATTTTCATGAAAATATCACCGCTTACAAATTTTAATATTACAAAAAACAGGTCGCAGCCGGTTTTCAAGCGTGCACCGAGCCCCGACATAATTGTCGATGAAAAAGGCACAACTGAAGAGCAGGACTACGAAAACACCATAAGGCGGGCAAAAAACTTCCTCGGAATTGCCAATCTGGCGCTTATTTTGCACCAGTCGAGCTTCCCCGTAAAGAAAAATGACCTTTTTGCCGGCTCCCACATTGATTCTGCTGCTGTTGAGGTCAACAAATTTTTAAAACTTCACGGTTTTGACTCAATTCAGCTCGGGCCGCCCGGTTTGACCAGGCTTTCGCCTTATAATTCGGGCGTAAACTCGAAAAACTACCTCTATGCGGACATGGAAAAGCTTTCGACTCCTGCTTATGCGAGAATCTTGCCGGAAGCAGCGATTGAAAAACTGCTCGACAGCATAGATAAAGACAGAATTTATGAAAAAAACGCCGACCAAACCCGCTTCAACAGGGCTTTTTACGTGCATGACAAATTATTTGCGCTTGCTTATGACAACATGATTAAAAAATCAGCCTCCAAAGACGCTCAGGCAATGAAACTCAACGCCGAATTCAACTCATACAGGGAAAAAGAGGGCGCATGGCTTGAAAATGATGCGATTTTTGAGCATTTTAAAAAGAAATTCGGCATGGATGATAATTTTTTCGACTGGCCGCAAATGAACCGCAACCTTATAAAATACAAAAACGACCCGTCCTCGCCATATCACGAAGAAGCGCTGAATTACATCTCAAATATTAATAAAAAGCATGGCAGAGAGCTCGAGATTTACAAGTTTAAACAGTTTATTCTCGACAGACAGGAGCGTGAATTCATAAAAGAAAATCCTGACAAGCTAAACTACATTACAGACGCAATAATAGGCTTTTCGCTGGCAGATTACTGGTCGAATCAGGACGCTTTTCTTGAAAATTACAGAATCGGCACGCCGTTCGGCGGTGAGGGCATGCCTGTTGGCGGAACCTGCAGGGGGCAAAACCAGACATGGGATATTCCCGTTTTGGACCCGAAAAAACTGTTTATAAAAGATGAAAATGGCAAAATTACCGGTCTTGGCATTGCCGGAGTTGTTCTTAAAAATAAATTTGAAAAATTGCTCGATACTTATCAAAATATAAGAGTTGACCATGTAATCGGCTTAATTGACCCGTGGATTTATAACAAAAATAATGTAGAAATCCACTACGGGCGCTATGAATACGAAGATAACAATGTTCCCGAGCATATAATCTACAAAGACGCACATGGCGCAAACATAAGCCAGATGGGCAAACCAAACGTCTATAATGCGCAGGAAAAAGGCTGGGACAGCAATATCACCCGTGAAATCAACAAAGAAATCGAAAATATGCCCGAAGTTGACCCTGATGGCGATTATGCGAAGATTCTTGATGAAATTTTACTTCCTTTGATGGCTGAAAAGGGGCTTGAGGTTGAAGATGCGGTCTGGGAAAGCCTCGGGTGCAATACGCCAAAGTTTGATGAGGTTTATTCTAACCCCGCACGTCCGCTTCCGGGAATAAGTTCTTCATATCAGTACCAGCTCGAATACCGACCGCGCAAGGACTGGATGATGATTGGCAGCCATGACAATCCGCCCTTTGCGAATGTTTGTACTGATGAATTTTATAGTGAAAAGGCCGGAAACGGCGGAATAATGAATGGCGCCTACCTTTACGGCAATCTTTATCCGGAAGCAGGCAATGAAAAGCGCCAGAATCTCATTGATAACCTGAAATGGGACAGGCGTGCACGCGTGAAAGCCAAATATGAAGAACTTTTGCGCTTTGGCGAGAAAATTCAGTTTATGTTTATGGACTTTTTCGGGCTGGACAAGACTTATAACTATGCCGGCACCCAGAATTCCGACAACTGGAAGCTGCGCCTCAAAAAATCTTACAAAGAAGACTATTACAGGGCGCTGGCATGGCAGCCCGGCGACAAAGGCGTGAATAACGTTCCCGTGAATATGCCGGAGCAGCTTAAACGCGCGGTGATAGCCAAAATCGGCACCGGAGGCGGTGATTTTTCCGAACAAAAGCCGCTTATCGACAAACTCGAGCATTATGAGCAGGTTTTGAAAGAGAAAGGTTAGGTTTTTCTAAACAGCAAACCTGAAATGCACAATATCGCCGTCTTGAACAACATAATCTTTGCCCTCAAGGCGCGTGAGCCCTTTTTCTTTAGCTGCTGTGTAGGAGCCGCAGTTTACAAAGTCTTCGTACGACGTAACTTCGGCGCGAATAAAGCCTTTTTCAAAATCTGTATGGATTACGCCTGCAGCCTGCGGAGCTTTTGCGCCGGCGGGGATTGTCCACGCTCTGACTTCGATTTCTCCGGCGGTAATGAAAGTTCTGAGGTTCAAAAGGCGGTAAACCGACTGAATCATGCGCTCAATCCCTGAATTTTCCACGCCCAGCTCGCTCAAATACTCTTTTTTCTCCTCATCGCCGAGTTCGGAGAGTTCGGCTTCGATTTTTGCGGAAATCGTCACTACTTCTGCGTTGTGGGTTTTTGCGTATTCTTTAACCTTTTCTACGTAGGCATTTCCTGTTGAAAGGTCGGTTTCTGAGACATTTGCTGCGTAAATAACCGGTTTTGTTGTCATAAGGTGCATTAATTTTATCACCGGCAGCTCATCTTCTTCAAAATGGTCTTTAACGTTGATAAATTTCCCGTCTTCAAGCAGTTTTAAGAGTTTTTCAACGATTGCAAGCTCGGCGATTGCTTCTTTGTCGCCGGTTTTTGCTACTTTTGAAAGTCTTTGCTGGCGTTTTTCAAGGCTTGCCATGTCCGCAAGCGCAAGTTCCGTGTTAATTGTTTCAATATCGTCAATTGGGTCAACTTTTCCGGTTACATGGATTGTGTTCGGGTCGTCGAAACATCTTACGACCTCGATTATTGCGTCGGTTTCTCTGATATTTGCAAGAAACTGGTTGCCCAGCCCTTCGCCTTTGCTTGCGCCCTTAACGAGGCCTGCAATATCCACGAATTCAATCGCAGTGGGGACGACTTTGTCGGTTTTTACGAGCTTTTGGAGCACATAAAGCCTTTCATCCGGCACAGTAACAACGCCCACATTCGGTTCTATGGTGCAAAACGGGTAGTTTGCGCTCTGTGCGTTGGCTGTTGAGGTCAGCGCGTTAAATAATGTAGATTTTCCAACATTCGGTAGTCCGACAATCCCTGCTCGTAACAATTTTTTCCTCTTTTCGTGTTTAAATTTTTTCTATTTTACGTCTTGTTTGATGACAATTAAATTGTTCATAATTTTCATTGCGCAGGTCGGCAAAACAACGTCGTTAAGCCCGTTCGCAATGCTGATAATGCTTCCGGCTTTGAGAATGACCTCTTCGCCTTTGTACATAAATTTGTAGTCTTCCTGTCTGTCTGACCTGATGGTGATTTTGTCCATTTTTCTTCTCCTTGTGACTAAATAAAATTATACTAAAAACCTTTTTAAAAACAAAACCCCAAAAGTATATTCTTTTTGAGAAATTGTTTTTTGCTTTGGCGAAAAGTCAAGGGTTTGTATTTTCCGTTCCGATTCCTCCGGCATTCGTCGATAAAATGCGGAATTTTTCGGATTTTAGAAGCCTCCCCCATAGTCACTCCAAATCCAAATTCCAGACTTTTCTATATAACGCTTTTTCCCACAACAAGCGAGGGAGGCGGATGTTTACTTTAGAGTGACTATGGAGGAGCGGTCAAAAAGCTCGCAAAGTAAGCAAAGAAACTACGCATACCGCGGGGGAATCGGAACGGCAAAGTAAACATCCGCCTCCCGGCCCCCCAAAAAAACAAAAAAAACAAAAAACCACCCCCCAATTGTCAAAAACAAAAAAACATGTCAAAATAATATTACTCTATACAGGTATCTATTTTGTTCCTACATTATTTACTAACGGGAGAGGCGACTCGAACGCAATGCAGTAAACCTGCCACGCAGCAGGAAACGGATTTGCCTAGGCACTCACCCACCTGCGAGACTCGCAGGTAACAAAATCGTACTTGTATAGGGTTTTTTATTGTAAAAATTGTAAATAAATTTCAAATTTGCGCAATTTTTTCCCAAAAAATGCGTTTATATAAATGGAAGTGTTATAGTGAAGGTTTAACGCATGCTCGATCTGGCAGTATTTCTAAAAGCAGCTACATTCGGGGGCAGGAATGCCGACAAAGTGGTGAACGGCTCAAACGGCCACCACGATGAGGGTCGTGTGTTCGCAACAACCGGACAATTGACCGCAGCAGGCAAAGCAGCGGCAAAACTGGACAATGTTCTGGGAAAAAGCGCGCAGGCTGCGATTGATATTATGTGCAAAACCTCTGAACACAACAAAGTTCTTGATTATGCGGTAAAAGGCGCAAACTGGGCAAGCAAACACGTAAATCCGCTGCTTGTCGGGGCTGCGGGTTATCGGGTTATCACTGCGGATAAAAAAGATGAAGCCTTGAAAAAAGAAGTCTGCGGCATGAGCGCAATGTTCGGTACAGAAGCGCTTATGAAAGAGTTTTTGAACTCAAAATATTTAAAAGACGTCCACTCCGGCATGAAAAATAAATATGCAAAGGCTGCTCTGGCTGTAATTGAGGGGCTTGGCTTTGTTGCGGGCTCAATTGCCGGCTCCAGCGTCGGATACAAGGTCGGCGAGATTTATGTTGACAAAACCAACAAGAAAAAATCCGCAGCTGTTGAAGATTACAACAAAATAGTTAATGAAATAGACCGGTTGAATAAAATTGTCCAGAATCCCGCTAAAGACAAAGATGAAAAGGAACTCTCCGCAGCAGATTTGGGCAGCGTGCTCGTCAGAAAAGATGTCATTGCTTAACCTGCCTATGATATGCTAAAATTGGTTATAATTTAGCGTTAAAAGAGAGTTAAAATGGGTCTGTTATCATTCTTGTTTAATAATAAAAAGCCAAAACCCGATTTGGACATGCTTCCTGACGCGGTTCTGGTGGTTGCACCGAACGGGGAAATTACTGATTATAACGAAAAAGCCTCGAAAATTTTTACTTCCGAAACGATTGTGAACTCGGAATTGCTGGATTTGTTCGACGGCGGTTATAATATGGTCTGCGACCTCGTGAAAACAGGTGCGGGCGCTGTTGTCCGCTCCAGAATCAATGAAGATGAGCAGTTTTTTGAAATCAGCGCGGCCCGTTTCGGCGAAAAAGGCGATATTATCGTCGGGGTTCGTGATGTTTCCGGCAACCAGAAAATGTTAAACAAGCTTATTTTTGAGCATGAATATGTAAACAAAGTTACAAAGGAAAAAAACTCGTTTCTTTCAAAAATAGCCGGAGAATTGACCTCCCCGCTGCACTCGATAAACGGATTTTCACAGGCGCTGCTTGAGGGGTTGGGCGGTGAAATTTCTGAGAAACAGGAGAAATATTTAAGAATTATTAATAAAAATTCAGCCCAGCTGCTTGATTTAATCTCTAAAATCGTTGATTATTCAAAGGTTGAGTCGGGAATTTATGACTATGAATTCAAAAATTTCGATTTTGTTGACCTGATTACGAAGATTTTCAATGATTACCGCACAAAAGCAGAGGAAAAAGGGCTTGTTTTGACGGTTGATTTGAACAATCTTCTAAAACGCAACTGCTTTAACGATGAAAACCTTATCAAAACCGCATTGTCGCTGCTTTTGGACAATGCAATCGCTTCGACTCAAAACGGCGCGGTAAAAATTGAGGCTTCCTCGCCTGATTTGGAATTTTTGGAGATTGCCGGCTTTCCGATTGCCGAAAGCGCAAATGACAAGTCTTATTTGATGATAAAAATCACGGATTCCGGCACAGGGCTTGTGGAAAACGAGAAAGATACAATTTTTAACCCGTATATTGACGTAGAAAAGGCAATAGCGAGAAAATCACTCACCAGAAATGTCGCAATGGGGCTGGTTTACAACCTCGTCCGCCTTGCAAAAGGCAAAATCTGGGTCGAAACCGAATCATTAAAAGGGACTTCATACACATTTGTTGTTCCGTCAGAGAGGCTGGAAGTCTAATGGCACAGGTTACGCTTAAAAACGTTGTAAAAAAATACGACGCGAAGACAATCATCAACGATGTTTCGCTTGAAATCAAAGATAAGGAATTTCTGGTGCTTGTTGGCTCGTCAGGGTGCGGAAAATCCACGATTTTGAGGATGATTGCGGGGCTGGAGGAGATTACTGCCGGCGAAATCTATATCGGTGATAAATGTGTAAACAATGTCCACCCGAAAGACCGTGATATTGCTTTTGTTTTCCAGAGTTACGCGCTTTATCCGCATATGACGGTTTATGAAAATATTGCTTTTCCTTTGAAGATGAGGAATTTTTCAAAAGAGGAAATTGACAGAAAAGTCAAAGAAGCTGCGGAAATTCTGGATTTGACCGAATATTTGCAGCGAAAACCCAAACAGCTTTCAGGCGGTCAGCGCCAGCGTGTTGCGCTCGGGCGTGCAATTGTCAGAAATCCCAAGGTTTTCTTGATGGACGAGCCGCTTTCCAACCTTGACGCAAAATTAAGGGTGCAAATGCGCTCGGAAATCAAAAAACTCCACGAAAAACTGCAAACAACTTTCATTTATGTAACCCACGACCAGACCGAGGCGCTGACAATGGGCGATAGGATTGTTGTTCTTGATAAAGGCGTTATTCAGCAGGTTGACAACCCCGAAAATATCTATTACAACCCCGACAACATGTTTGTGGGCGGCTTTTTGGGCTCGCCACCGATGAATTTTATTCCTGTAACGCTTGAAAACGGCAAGGTTAGGTTCAATGAAACCGATATTGCGCTTAACAGTGAGCAGATTGCGGCGCTGAACGGGGAAAAGGATTTTATTATCGGAATTCGCCCTGAAAAAACGGATATTTTGGATTACAACTGTGAATTTGTCGCAGATGTGGAGATTTCGGAAATGCTCGGCAGTGAAAAAATCGTTTATTTCGCTATAAACGGCGCAAAATGTTCTGCAAAGCTGGATGCACAGAAAAAATTCGACAAAACTGTTGATTTGCATTTCAACACCAATGATTTTCTGTTTTTTAACAAAGAAACAGGCGCCAGAATAAAATAATTGGCTTATTCGCGGATGGTTTGCACAATATGCTCGTAACACTCGCAAAACGCGCGCACGATAACGGGGTCAAAATGGCTTCCGGAGCCTTTTTTTATCTCTTCAAGCGCTTCTTCGTAATTATTTTTTTGCCTGTAAACCCGGTCGGAAATTATACTGTCAAAAGCGTCGCCCACAGCGATAATTCGGGCGCCAACGGGGATTTCTTCCCCTCTTAAACCCGCAGGATAGCCGCTTCCGTCGTAGTTTTCGTGATGGCACTTAATAATTTCCACGACATCCTTGAGCTGCTTTATATCTTCAAGGATTTTTACGCTGTAATTTATATGCTCCTTGATTTCGTCGTATTCTTCCTGCGTGAGGTCGTCAATTTTGTAAAGTACATCGTCTGAAACCCCTATCATTCCAATATCATGGAGCATTCCCGCAAGCTCGACTTTTCCTATATCAATTGAAGAAAGTCCGAGCTTTTTAGCGATTTCCGTGGAATAAAAAGTTATACGCTTGCTGCGGCCCGAGGTGTAGGAGTCTTTTGCGTCCAGCGCGCCCATTATTGCCTTGATTGTGCCGGCAAAAAGCTCTTTTAAATCCACAATCAGCTTGTCATTGTCATGTTTTAGCTGGAAAAACTCCAGTGCGGCGGAAACTATGAGCTGCAACTCCTCCGGATTGTACGGTTTTTTAACATATCTGTAAATTTTTGCGTAATTGATTGCGTCAATGAGAATATTCGCATCAGAATACGCCGTGAGCAAAATCCTCATCATATCGGGATGTTTTTCGCTTGCGCGTTTTAAAAATTCGACTCCGTCCATCTCCGGCATTTTGTGGTCTGAAATTACAAGCTGATAATCCTTTTCGTCCATCATTTCGAGCGCTTTCAGGGGCGAAGTTGAGCGATCAAGATTGTAAGAACCCCTCAAAGTTCTGTATAAAAGCGAAAGGTTGTCTTCTTCGTCATCTACGAGCAATATGTTGTATTTTTCATCCATCTGATTATGTTCCCATTGTCAAAGGCAGCGTGAGCGTGAATTTTGTGCCTTTTCCTGCTTCTGATTCGATTGAAATGTCGCCGTGGTGGTTTTTTATAACCTTGTAGCTGATTGCCATGCCTAGTCCGGTGCCCTGTCCGACCGGTTTTGTTGTATAAAACGGGTCAAAAACCTTGGCTGCTGTTTCTTTGTCCATTCCGCATCCGTTATCTTCAAATTCTAGGACGATTTTGTCCTCTTTTTTATGCAGCCTTATCCAAATATCGCCTTTTTCCTTGATTGCGTAGGCTGCATTGTCCAGAATGTTCATAAAAACCTGATTCAGCTGCCCGCCGTAACCCTCAATATTCGGAATATTTTCGTCGTATTCTTTGTGAACTGTGATTTTGTTTTTAATTTTGTTGTGCAGAATGTTGAGCGTTGTGTCGATTTCTCTGGGCAAATCAATGCTGTTGACCACCGCTTCTTCAAGTCTGGAGAAGTTTTTCAGGTCGAGAATGATGTTTTTTGTGCGCTCTGTGCCTTCCTGACAGCTTCTTATCAAATCGGGCAGGTCTGTAGCAAGAAAATCCAAATCAATATCTTCTTTTAGCTGTTTTATTGCCGCTTTGTGCTCGTCTGTAAGGTCATCATTGAATTCAGAGTATTTTTCGATTACGTCCATCAGGTCTTTTGTGTAATTTTTAAGGTGAATAAGGTTTCCGTAAATGAAATTCACGGGATTGTTGATTTCATGCGTAATTCCGGCAACAAGCTCGCCTAAAGAGCGCATTTTTTCGCTGTGAACCATCATTGCCTGGGTGCTTTTCAGCTCTGTGTATGCGTTTTCGAGTTCTTTTGTGCGGTCTTTAACCTGCTGTTCCATTGACTGGTAAAGTTCTTCCAAAGATGCAGCCATGTTGTTATAAGAAATGATGAGCCTGTTTATTTCGAGGTAATTCGTTGGTTCAAGACGGTGCGAGAAGTTCCCTTTTGACTCAACAAGGCTCTTTACAAGCATATTTATCGGTTTTATAAGGATTTTTGCAACAAGATTTGAGAGGAAAAAGCCCAAAAATATAAATATAATAACCATTGCGGTCATATTTTCAATCAGGATATCAAGCCCCTGTTTTACAATGGGCTCGGAGTAAAACCCGATGGTTATTGTTTTTGCGCCGCGCTGCCCCATAAGATAATAAATATTTGCGTCGTTATTTTTAGTTTCCTGCTTTTTGCCGAACCTTGACTGGCGCGGTTTTTCGCCGAATTGCTCCGGAAGCTTTATTTTTGGTGATTTGTAGAGGATTTTGCCCGATTCTGTTTCTTTAACTGTCAGATTCGCAATCAGTTTGTTATAAATCATATTTCTGGCTGATTTATCGAGCATTGTGTAATTGTCTTTGTCAATATAATCGCTTACCACCTGAAGAACGGTCGTATAGATTGAATCATTAAGGCTTTTTGTCTGTTTTGTGACCTGTTTTGTGAGATTGTCAACGAACAAAATTGAATACCCTGCAATGCACAAAACCATAATTGCAATCAAAAGGCTGGTTAAAAGCCCGAACTGGGTGCTCAATTTAGTTTTAAAGTTTTTAACGTTTTTTAGCATTTTGTGACCCTATTTGAAAATTTGACCGGAACCGCCTGTGCTTTCGTTACCTTTGTCAAAAATTTTGCCGATAAAATAACCGCATGCGCCCGCGCACAACGCCGCCGGTGCAATTATTGAAAATCCGCTGATTAGCCCGTGAATATCGGGCATTCCTTTAGAAAATATGAGCGCTCCGCACAGCAATGCCGTGAATGAGCCTAATATTCCACTGATTTTGTGCTTGTAAGTTAGTTTTCCTGACATGGTGGTTATTTGTTCGTGTTTTCTATGTTTTTCTTAAAGCAGTACTGAACTATTGCTATTTTATCAATATTTTTTAATAAAACAAATCGTCCGGATACTATATATTTGCCGTTTTTCTTTTTGTCGTCCTTGGAAATCCTTATCGGGCGCAAATAACAGCTGATTTCTGTTCTTCCGTCCAGACTGAAAGAAATCGTGTAATCTTTTTCCATATCCGGCTGTTTTGCCATCTCTATTTTCATTCCGCCTGCGCTTATATCAATGCATTTGCAGGTAGAATTGTCATCTTTAATTTTTATTTCCCTGTCCAGCGGAATTCTTGTATATTCACGGCGCTGGAGCAGTTCGTAGTCTTTTGCTGTTTTGATTTTGAGCAGATTTTCATTAATTTCCTCAAGCTCCGATGAAAAATAAAGCATACCCGCGTCAACAGCCGCAAAAAGTTCTACATTTTCGCCTGTTTTGTAATATTTCAAATCCTCCTGCGGGATTTCGACCTCAAAAAAGTCTTTTAAAGCCCTTTTAATTGTGCCTTCTGCCGCCCCCTGTACATCCTGAGGGAGAATGCTTACTTTTTTGTTCTTTTTCAACAGCGTTTTCATATTAGCCTTTCGATTATTCTTAATTTAGTAACATTAAACCTTTGCCGGAGCTGCTTTTACGACGCCTACCGATTTTGCCTTAACATTGTTGCTGATTTCATTATACGACATTACGGCAATTTGCGGATATGTTCTTTCAATAAGGCGCCTGAATGGCAATCTTATTGGCGAAGAACAGAGAATTACGGGCTGCGAGCCTGTTGAGGTGATTGCTTTCTCAAGCTCGTAATTTAAACTGTCCAAAAGCCGCCGCGTAAAGTCAGGATCAAGCGTAAGGCTGTTTCCATCGGGGCTTAGACCCTGCGCAATCGTATTTTCGGCGTCAGGCGACAGCGTAACTGCCAGAAGCTCGCCCGTATCTGACAAATTCTGCTTGCAAATCCCCCGCGCCAGCGCTGAGCGAACCTGCTCCGTAAGATAGTCGGTATTTCTGCTGACTTTTGACTGTACGCTTGTGACCTCCAGAATCGTCTTCAAATCCCTCACAGAAACGCGTTCTTTTAACAAATTCTGCATAACCTGCTGGATTTCGCCCACAGAAGTGTCTTTCAGCAGGTCGTTTACGTAATCTTCCGACACTTCTTTTTTCAAATTCTCCAGTAACTGCTGAACATCCGAACGTGTAAGGATTTCCGAGGCATTTTTCTTGATAACTTCGGTCAAATGGGTTGAAATCACCGCAGATGGGCTGACAACTGTATATCCGTATGTTTCGGCGATTTCTTTGTCCTTTTCTTCAATCCACAGCGCAGGAAGCCCGAAAGCCGGCTCAATCGCGCTGATTCCGTTGATTCCTAGGTCATTATCCGTGCCTGCAGCGTTCATTGCAAGGCTTCTTTCCGGATAAACTTCGCCGTTTTCAATAGGAACACCCTTTAATTTAATCTGATATGTGTTTGGCGGGAGTTGTAAATTGTCTCTGACCCTTATTGAGGGCAATACAATCCCCAAATCCAGCGCTGTCTGGCGTCGAATCTGCGCAATACGCTCAAGCAAATCCCCGCCCTGCTCCGCATCAAGCAAAGGCACGAGCCTGTAACCGATTTCCATCTCTATGGTTTCTACGTTCAAAAGTTCCATAACGCTTTCGCGCGAGGCTTTTTTCTTCTTCTTTCCGACGCGGTTTTCCAGATTTTTTGTTTCTGCCTCGGCTTTTTTGGCAATTTCCGCCTTTTTATCGGCTTCTTTTTTCTTGTTGTATGCGAGCCAGCCGATAGTCATTGCAACAATCGTAAAAGGAATTGTCGGCATCCCCGGAACGAGCCCCAGAACGAGCAAAAGCCCCGAAACTATCCCGAGAACCATCGGATTTGTGAACATTTCGTTAATAATATCTGCGCTGAGGGATTTATCCTGCCCGCTCGCACGGCTGACAATCAAACCGGTTGAGAACGAAATCAAAAGCGCCGGAAGCTGTGAAACAAGCCCGTCGCCGACCGTCAAAATAGTATAAGTGCTCAACGCGGTTAACAAATCCATTTTGAGCTGCCACATTCCGATGATAAAACCGCCGAAAATGTTGATAACAGTGATAATAATTCCCGCTGTTGCGTCGCCTTTTACGAATTTTGAGGCACCATCCATTGTTCCGTAAAAATCTGCTTCTCTTTCGAGTTTTCTGCGGCGGGCTTTTGCCTGTTCTTCGTTAATCAGCCCCGCATTCAGGTCTGCGTCGATACTCAGCTGTTTTCCTGGCATGCTGTCCAGTGTAAATCTTGCGGAAACTTCTGCTACGCGGGTTGCACCGCCGGTGATTACCATAAAGTTAATGATTACGAGGATTACAAATATAATGAAACCGACTACGTAGTTCCCGCCGACTACAAATTGCCCGAAAGAGTTGATAACCTCGCCGGCTGCGCCTTCCAGAAGAATCAATCTGGTTGAACTTACGTTCAATCCGAGCCTGAAAATCGTTGCAATAAGGAGAATTATCGGAAATGAGGAGTATTCAAGCGGCTCTTTTATAAAAAGGCAAACCAGAAGAATGATAACCGAAAGCGAGATATTCAAAGTAAGCAAAATATCAAGCAGCATAGGCGGCAGGGGGATAATCATCATGGCGATAATTATGACCAGCCCGACAGCCATTATCATATCGTTATTTTTTAATAAGCTTATTATTCTATTCATTATATTTTTTTGATAATCACTCATTATAATTCTAGCTCATATCGCCTATTTTTTCTAATCCTTAACGCTTCTTAACGCTAAAGTTAATATTTATGAGCTATTTTTATTGCATAATTATCAAAAATACTATTAATTTCTGTTATACAAAGAATTTTTCTCCCCATCTGAAACGGTTTCGGTTTCTTCTTCGTAATATTCTTGCGTCAGTTCCTGTTTAACGACCTTTGCGTCGGCAAGAACCTCCATAAGTTCAATATAATCAAGGCATTTCTTGCCTTTGATACCCTCTGTGTGCATTTCGATTTCACCGGTGGGCAGGAGTTTTATTTTTAATTTTTTATTCGCCATTTTTGCTCCAGTCTAATCAAGATTTACCGTAATCATTATCGAATCATCCTCAAGAATCTCTTCTTCGTCGATTTTGAGGTTCTTTTTCTCAAGCCGCTCCTTGATTTTTATATAGGTTTCTTCCTGAACGTTGAGGGTGTATTCATCGTTGATATCCTTTGTAAGTTCTGTTGTTTCGCACAATTCGGGACATAAAATTTTCATTGTGTAAGGCAATGCGCTGTCAGTACGGTAAAATTCAATCTCTATATTGTCCAAAACCGCTCTAATCGTGCCATTTTCATCAACAATATCCGTAAAACCGTGTTCTTCAACGGTTTTCATTAATAAATCCCTGTCCATAAACGCAGTCGGGTATTCACGGCAAATCAAATCGATTTGCTCCTGCGAAATTTCGCCATTGTTTGCTTCCAGCGATTTTTTGAGCCGTTTTTTCATCTCATCGGTGCTTTCTGTTGAAGCAAGCGTTATTGCTGTCTGCGCTGCACCGTATAAAAGCAAAAACGGAACCAGTCCGATTGTACAAGACATAATTTTCCTTTCTAAAAGTCCAACGCCCTGCCGCCGCGGGTTTTTTCAACCTCTTTTGACTCCTGTGGATGTTGTTCTTTGTAGTTTGTCAGGTCTTCTTTCTTTGTTGCCGCTACTGCGCGGACATTTGCCCAGGCTCTGAGCGTAAGAATTTGTTCTTTTTGCGTAGTCGAAAGCGGAACAGTGTTTTTTATGGTTTTTTCTAAATCGTTGAATGTGAGCGCCCTGTTTTCAAAAAAGGCTTCGTAAAGCGCTGAAATCACAACCTGCTCAATCTCCGCGCCGATAAATCCCTCGGTCATCGAAGCGAGTTTTTGCAAAAGTGTGTTGTCTATCGTGATTTCTCCTGCAATTTCCTTGTTTTTGAGGCGTTTTTTCAAATGAAGCTTAAAAATCTCTATACGTTCATTGAAAGTGGGGATATCAACAAAGAAAATCTCGTCAAAACGCCCTTTTCTTAGTAATTCCGGCGGCAAATTGCTGATGTTGTTTGCTGTGGCGATTACAAAGACAGGCGCCTCTTTTTCCTGCATCCAGGTGAGGAATTGGCCGAAAATTCTTGAAGAAACTCCGCTGTCATTGCCGGAATTCACGCCGCTGAGCCCTTTTTCAATCTCGTCAACCCACAAAATCGACGGCGCAACAGCTTCTGCGGTTGCGATTGCGCGGCGCATGTTTTCTTCGGAGCTGCCCACTAGGCCGGAAAAGATTTTGCCCAAATCCAGCCTTAAAAGCGGCAATTTCCAGATTGCGCTCATTGCTTTTGCGGTCAAACTTTTTCCGCAGCCCGGAACACCCGTGATAAGAACGCCTTTTGGCGCGGGAAGAGCGTATTTTTTAGCTTTTTCAGACCACGAATTATTTCTTTTTAAAAGCCAGCTTTTCAGATTGTCCAGCCCGCCGATGTCGTCGATTGTGAAGTTTGTACGGACAAATTCGAGGATTCCGGTCTTTTTTATGACCTGCATTTTTTCATCCATGATTATATTTATGTCATTTTCATCGACTTTGCCGTCATTTACCATTGCGAGCGCAAATGCGTTTTCCGCTTCCTGCATTGTCAGCCCCAGCGCTGCTTTGCAGAGTTTTTCTTTTGCTTCGGGCGTGAGGGTTTCGGTTTTTACCTTTTTGTTTTGCGCAAGCATGCTGTCGAGCTTCTTTTTAATCTCCTCAAGCGCCGGCAGCGGGAAATCGCAGATTGTAATATCCTTTTGGAGCGTTTCGGGGATTATTGCTTCGGGTGCGATGAAAAAAATGTTTTTTCTTACTGCGCTGACCTTTAGATCCGGTACCAAATCACGCAGTTTTCTGACCAAATCATAGTCAGGAGCGCGATTTTTCATCCCGAAATTCACATGAATGTCATAAAAAATAAAAATCGAATCTTTGTCATGTTTTTGGACAAAATCCAGTGCTTTTGCGGGATTCGAGGTTCCGGCAACCGGTTTTTCGGTTTCGTCGTTAATAAAACCGTTAGTTTGCGTCCAGATATAAATTTCACGAGGGAATTTTATCAGTTTTTCGTTGTTCACAATGGCGCGAAGCATAGCTGTGGCGCGTTCTTCCTCGTAGGTTGTCAAATAAATATATGGGAATCGGGCTCTTAAAAGGTTTGCAATTTTTTTATTTAACATATTTCAACTCCGTAATTTTTAGTGTTTTTTCGCGTTATAAGCGAAATTGAGGCTCGTTAAACCCTGAAGCAGGTTCAGGGTTTCCGATATTATAGGCTATTTTTCGGGCTGTGTAAACACAAATCCCGCTTTATTGCGTCAAAATCACCCATTCCGTTCACAAAAACAAAACCGTTTTTTTCAATGCGGACTTCAATTTTGTTTTTGTAATTTTTTATTTCTTCCGCTGAATATCTGTCCGTGAGAAAGATATATCGCTGATTTTTCGACCCCACCCACGGGCGTGAAAGGTCAAAATTCTCTTTTTCAAACCCTCCGTCAATCAAAAGGTCTGTGTATTTCAAAAGTGCCTGAATATCTTCATTTTCGGACTTTTTAAGCTCCTCAAAAGTGTTTCCCGTAAAGGTGAGCACGGAAAGCCCGAGATTTTGAACCTTTCGGGCAAGTTCTGCAAGCGGTTTTGCCTGTTCAAAAGGTTCTCCGCCCAAAAAAGTTACACCCTCAATCCCTTTTTGCTCCTTTATGAGAAAAAACAGCTCATCGACGCTCATAATCCTGTTTTTTCGATGGCTCCAGGTAGATTTTGCAAAACATCCGTCACAATGCCGTGAACAGCCTTGCACCCAGAGGCAGAATCGCTGATTTGGACCTTCTGCGTTTGTTTTATTCAGATATTTATAGACATTGATTTGCATTAAAGGTCTATTGTTCTTTCCTGCTGGGCTTTTTTGACTTTTCGCATGTTTATTTTCTTTGCGCAGATTAAATTTTTCAGCTGTTTTTGAAAATGCGGTTTTATTTTCAATTCTGTGAAAAGTTCTTCAATATTTTTAAAAGGGCGCTTTGTTTCGCGATAAAGTATGATTTTTTTCGCCATAATTATGTTTATCCCGGGGAGCGCCGTCAATTCAGCCTCCGAGCAGCTGTTTATGTCTATTAATCCGTCATTGATATCGAGAATTTCTCTATTTTTGAAATCTACTTTAACAATTTCGGTTTTTTCTTCTTTTTTAGGCTTTTTGGGGGTGGTTTTCTGCTCTGGTGGTTTGTTTTCAGGTTTTATTTTATAGGGTTCTTCTTTCACCGTGGCAACTACCTTGAGTGTGCTCAAAAGCCCGTCATAAGTTGTATTGTAGCTGAATAATTCCGCCACACTGTCAAAAACTTCATCAATATCAACCGAAATGTCGAGAGTTGTTGCGGCCATTTTTCGCCCATGCTCGTTGTAGTGCAAATTTATTAATGTGAAAGATTTGTTCCTTGCATTCATTGAAAGTGAGCAATTTTTGTTTGAAAGAGTGTGATTTGCGAAGATTTTTTCGTAGGGTTTTAAAAAAGGTTTGGCAGTCTGGAGCGCTTTTATTCTGCGGTTTCGTTTCCCGAAAATATTTCTTATAAAATTTGTATTATTTTCCCTGTCGTTGAATACAGAACGGTAATTTGCGCTGTCAAATCTCACCAGCACATATATTACCAGATAAATTAAAGTAAGAATTAATCTAAACATTTTGCTCCACTTTTACATTATTTTCTGACCCGCATTTGTTTTTGAAAACCGCTGTTTGTATGAGATTAGTCACCGGAGCCGGTTTTTTGACGGAAATATTTTTATGCTAAAATTATTTTATAAATAATTTACAGAGGAATGAATATGCAAGAACAAAACACGACACAGGGCGCCATCAGAGCCACAAGAATTCAAAAACTGGCTGATTTGGCGGACAAGGGAATCAATCCTTACCCTTATTCATTTGATAAAAACGCAAGCGCAAGCAAATTGCAGGAAAAATACAAAGATTTGCCGGCGGGCGAAGAAACCGATGACGCTTATGCCGTTGCAGGCCGCGTTATGGCGATGAGAAATACCGGTATGTTCATTGATTTGATGGACGATTCGGGAAAAATCCAGATTTTCTGCCACAAAGAAAATATGGACCCTGAAAAAATTAAAACCCTCAAACTCGTGGATATCGGCGATATTATCGGCGTTTACGGAACAATCAGAAGAACTCCGCGCGGCGAATTGAGCATTAAAGCGACGGATTACAAAATCCTTTCAAAATCGCTGCTTCCGCTGCCTGAAAAATTCCACGGTTTGACCGATGTAGAAACCCGTTATCGCCAGAGATACGTAGATTTAATCATGAATGAAGATGTGCGCTCGACTTTCAGAAAAAGAAGCCTCATTATCCAGAAAATCCGCGAATATCTTACAAATCTGGGCTTTTTGGAGGTCGAAACGCCCATGCTCCATACTCAGGCAGGCGGTGCGGCTGCAAGACCGTTCATTACGCACCACAATGCGCTTGATATGGACATGTATATGAGAATTGCGCCGGAATTGCACTTGAAAAGGCTTCTGGTCGGAGGTTTGAGCGAAAAGATTTTTGAAATGAACAGAAATTTCAGAAATGAAGGCATCGATACCCGCCACAACCCTGAATTTACTATGATTGAGCTCTATCAGGCTTACGTTGACTACAACGAAATGATGGCGCTTATTGAAAATATGGTTTCATCGGTTGCTCAGGACGTTCTTGGTACAATGAAAATCACTTATCAGGGCAAAGAAATTGACCTCACACCGCCATGGGACAGAAAAACAATGGTTGGCGCGATTGAAGAATACACAGGCATTGATTTTGGCGAAATTTTCACTGTAGAAGACGCGCGCAAAAAAGCACGTGAAATCGGTATTGACGCGGATGATTGCGAAAACTGGGGCAAGGTTCTTGATTTAATCTTTGAAGAACGCGTAGAACCCAAGCTAATCCAGCCTACACACATCATCGACTATCCTCGCGACATATCACCGCTCGCAAAAGTCCACCGCGACAATCCGAGATTGACAGAAAGGTTTGAAACCCGCGTAAACGGCTGGGAAATCTCGAACGCTTTCTCCGAATTGACCGACCCGATTGACCAGAGAACGAGATTTGAGGCTCAGGCAAAGGCAAAAGCGGCAGGCGACGAAGAAGCAATGGAAATCGACGAAGATTTTATCACCGCACTCGAATACGGAATGCCTCCCGCAGGAGGAATGGGTATCGGAATCGACAGGCTGGTAATGCTTTTGACCGATTCGCCCACAATCAGGGATGTTATCGCATTTCCTACTATGAGAAAGTTATAATCATCGAAAAACGGGAGATTTTATCCCGTTTTTTTATGGTTTATGGAACGGTTTTCTTTAACCAAGCCCTTACTCCGGTCCTTTCCCTTAGGAGAGGGAACCTTGTTGATGGGAAACGTTAATTATTTGACTACGCCCGCAAAATTTGCCATTATAGGGCTATGAATTACATCTGGTTTTTTATAATTTTCATTTCCATAGTTTGCGCGGCTTTTACGGGCAGAATTGACGCGGTTGTGCGCGCAGTGCTTGAGGGGGCGCAAAAATCAGTTGAGGTGGCGCTTTATCTTGCGGGAATTATGGCTTTCTGGCTGGGAATTATGCGGATTGCGGAGAAATCAGGCGTGGTTGGGTTTATTGCCGGACTTTTGACCCCGATAGCCAGAAGGCTTTTCCCCGAAATCCCTGAGAGCAGCCCTGCAATCGGTGATATTGCAATGAATTTTACCGCAAACGCCTTCGGGCTTTCAAATGCGGCTACTCCGATGGGCTTAAAAGCAATGGAGGAGCTGCAAAAGCTTAATAAAGAGAAAAAATCCGCCTCAAACGCTATGTGCACGCTTCTTGCGATGAATACGGCGGGTTTTCAGATTGTGCCTGCGACTGTGATTGCGGTTCTGGCGTCATTCGGGGCGAAAAACCCGACGGAAATTGTGCTTCCGACGTTGATTGTTACGACATTTGCGTTTGTCAGCGCGCTTGTGATTGTAAAAATCCTTGAAAAACTCACCCCGCCGCAAAAAGAAACAGGGGGTGAAGAATGCTGAAAACCGCGATTAACCTGATTTCTGTCTGGATGATTCCTGCAATAATTTTGATTGTTTTAATCTGGGGATTGCTCAAAAAAGTGCCTGTTTACGAGGTCTTTGTGGATGGAGCAAAGGACGGGCTCAGGGTTTCGGTGAATATTTTGCCGTATCTTGTGGCAATTATTGTTGCTGTTTCAATGCTGCGCGCGTCAGGGGTGATTGAGCTTGTGCAGGGCGCTTTTTCGGGCATTTTTGAAATGCTGAAAATCCCTGCGGACATTTTGCCGGTGATGGTTGTTCGTTCGCTTTCCGGGAGTGCGGTTTTGGGGTTGTTGTCCGATATTGTTCATAATTTCGGGCCGGATTCTTACCCTGCAAAGCTTGCCGCGGTGATGGTCGGCAGCTCGGAAACGACTTTTTACGTTCTGGCGGTATATTTTGGCTCTGTGGGGATAAAAAAGTTCAGACATGCGCTTCTGACGGGGATTCTGGCGGATTGCGCGGGGATAATTGCGGCAATAGCCGTTTCAAGATGGCTGTTTTTGTGAAATAATGGTGCAAAAGGAAAAAACGATGTTCAAAAAAGCGCTAATATGTTTTATAATGCTCGGTTTGACGGTATTTGCCGGCTGTAAAAATATTAAAAAAGAAAATGACCAGCTCACGGCAATAAAAGAACGCGGACGGCTTATCGTAGGGGTAAAATATGACTCAAAACCCTTTGGCTACGTTGATGAAAAGGGAAAACTTCAGGGTTATGACATTGAACTGGCGCATTTGATTGCAAAACAGCTGCTCGGGAACGAAAAAAAGGTTTCTTTTAAGCAGGTGAACCAGCACAATCGTATTTCCAGGCTGAATTCGGGCGAAGTTGACATGCTGATTGCGACGATGACCGTTACGCCGCAAAGAAATAATATTGTTAAGTTTTCGGTGCCTTATTACACAACAGGTCAGGCTGTTATGGTCAGAAAAACCAGCTCCATCCGCTCTATAGGCGAATTAAACGACAAAAAGGTCATAACCGTCTTAAATACAACCGGTGAAAAAAATCTGCGCTATTTTGCGCCGGAAGCGATTGTTCAGGGATATCGCACCTATGAAGACGGCTTTAAAGCGCTCCAAAACAAGCAGGCTGAGGCCATGACCGCTGATGAAGCGCTGCTTGTGGGGTTCACTCTGGATAACAATGCGTTCAAAATCCTGCCCCAGCGCTACACTAACGAATATTACGCAATTGCGTTCAGAAAAGATTCGTCTTCGGACAGTTTGAAGAATGATATTGATACAATTCTTCTTTCTTTCAGAAAGGACGGCACTTTGAACCGGTTGAAACATAAGTGGATTCCAACTTCTTTTGAAAACGAAACGAAAATGAAAAAACTCCTGAATGAAACCCCCCGCTACAAAGGAAAATTCAATAAAATTTAGAACGCAAAAAATATAGCTTAAGAAAAAAGTTGCTAATAAGCTATGAAACTGCAATTACGGGCATTTGTGCAAATCATTATAAATAATCATTGCCGCAGAAAGAAGCGCGTCAACAGCGGTTGAAAACGGCGGTGCGTAGGTCATGTCCAGATTGAACAAATCCCCTACTTTCAGATTTGCGGTGATTGCTGACGCAACCGTGTTAATCCTTTTGTCCGCGTCGCCCTCGCCGATTGCCTGCGCGCCGAGAATTTTCTCGGTTCTGCGGTCGGCAACGAGTTTTAGGGTAATTGCCTGCGCTTCGGGCATGTAGCCTGCGCGGTCTTTTTGCGAAACCGTTGCGCATACCGGCTCAAACCCGTATTTTTGCGCGTCCCGTTCGTTTAAGCCGGTAAAAGACATTGTTAATTTCATAAATTTCGTCACAGAGGAGCCGAGAATCCCCGGAAAAGCGTCATATTCGTTTGCAATATTGATTGCTGCGCAGCGGCCCTCTTTATTTGCGGAAGACCCGAGGGGAACCCATACATGGCGTCTGGAAACAACATGAAAATTTTCAATGCAATCCCCTGCCGCATAAATATCTTTTATTGAGGTTTCCATGCGGTTGTTTACGCGGATTGCGCTGTTTACGCCGAGTTCAATCCCCGCATCTCTGGCGATTTCCGTGTTCGGCACTACTCCTGCGGCCACAATTACCATATCTGCGTCGAAAATATTTCCCGAAGACGTTATAACTTTCCGAACCCTGTCTTCGCCCTGAAAAGTGACCACGCAATCAGATGTGACAATATTTACATTGTATTTGTCCTTTGTTATTTCAAGAATCTTCTCCCTGATTTTTTCTGAAAAATCTTCATCAAAAATCGGCAAAATATAAGGCGAACTTTCAACAAGTGTCACGTCGAGCCCGTTTGCAGCGCAGGCTTCGAGCATTTCTATTCCGATATAGCCTCCGCCGACGATTACTGCTTTTTTTGATTCTTTTAATGCGTTTTTTATGTTGATTGCGTCCTGAAGTTTTCTCAGAGTGAAGACATTTGAAAGGTGCATGTTCTGAATTTGCGGTATGAAAGGGCGCGCACCTGTGGTTATGGCTAATTTGTCATAAGAAACATACTCGGTTTCGTAGGTTTTTGTGTCCTGAACAATGATTTTCTTTTCTTCGGGGATGATTTTTACGCATCTTTTGTTAAGATGGATGTTTGCGCCCTTTTCTTCAAACTGCTGCGGGGTGCGCACGATGAGGCGTTCCGGATTTTCAATCAGCCCCTCAATAAAATACGGCATTCCGCACGCCGAGTAAGAAATAATATCTTCGTCGGTGTACAAATCAACCTGACTTTCAAATTTTGTTGTTCTCAGGAGCTTTGCCGTTATTTTCGGGCCGGCTGCGCCTCCGCCTATGACTACAATTTTCTGTTTCATTCCTTAATTTTAATTATCGGGTTCGTTTTTTTCATTAGCCTTTTTTCTAATATAAGGCGGCAGTTGGGGGAGGTTGTTTTGGCGCTGGTCAGTGAAAAATTAGCTTTTTGCCCGGGCGGTAAAGTTATAAATATATATTTTTAGGACCGGAACGGGCTTCGCCGCTTTTACGTTCCTAAAAATATATATTTATAACTTTACCTTTGCGAGAGGGGGGATGGGGATTGTGCAATTTGTTTTTTTGCAAAAAAGCAATTTGTGCCTGCGGAAGATTTGAACAAAGCAGCAAAAAACGGTAAAAACTAAAACAACGATTGCTGGGATTGGCTGATTTTGTAGCCCAGATGTCTGTAACCTTCGGGCGAAACTCGTCTTCCTCGCGGAGTGCGCTGGAGAAAACCCTCCTGCAGCAAAAATGGTTCGTAAACATCTTCAATTGTCTTTGTATCTTCGCCGAGCGCTGCTGCAATTGTTTCCAGCCCAACGGGGCCGCCGTCATATTTCTCGATTATCAGCGTAAGCATTGCTCTGTCGGTTGTGTCGAGGCCGGATTTGTCGATATGGAGCGTGTCGAGTGCTTCTGTTGCGGTATTTGCGTCGATTTTTCCGTTTGCTCTGACCAGCGCGAAGTCGGCAGCGCGCTTTATGAGGCGGTTTGCGATTCTCGGGGTTCCTCTTGAGCGTGAGGCAATCGTTTTTGCGCCGTCAGGGGTGATTTTTATGTCGAGAATTTGGGCTGTTCTGCTTACAACAGCGGAAAGTTCGTCGATTGTGTAAAATTGAAGCCTGTGGATGATTCCGAATCTGTCCCTTAACGGCCCTGAAAGAGCGCCGGCTTTTGTTGTTGCGCCGATAAGCGTGAATTTTGGGATAGGAACACGCAGGGTTTTGACGGTTTGGCCTTTTCCCGTGGTCATGTCAAGGTAAAAATCCTCCATTGCCGGATAAAGGATTTCTTCGGCAACTTTGTTAAGTCGGTGAATTTCGTCAATAAACAGGATTTCGCCGTCTTTCATTGACATTAAAATCCCGATAATATCTCTCGGGCGCTCAAGCGCCGGTGCAGATGTGATTTTAATTTTTGTGTTGAGCTCGTTTGCGATTACGCCTGCTATTGTTGTTTTTCCAAGCCCCGGCGGGCCGTAAAAAAGCAGGTGGTCGAGCGGCTGTTTTCTCTTTTTTGCCGCTTCTATCGAGATTTTCAGGGTATCTTTCAGTGCGGATTGACCAATATATTCGTCGAACTTTTTCGGACGGATGTTATTTTCAAAAGATTTGTCAAAATCCGTGCTTGCGCGCTCCAAATCCTTGCTTTTTGCGGGAAGATGGTGCGTTTCTGCTTTGTTTTCGGGCTTTTTGGGTTTTAATTGGTCATCATCTGAAAATATTGCCATTGGTTTCTCCTTGGTGATATTTTATCATAAAATCGGGCGGGGGGTGGTAAAAAGAGGTTGATTTCACTTTTCCGTTCCGCTGTCTTGAAATCGAACGCTGCGGGCTCCTGAGCGTAGCCCTCCGCAAGGAGCGTTCCCTTCGGTCAGCTCCGTTCGATTCCGCTCCTCCGGGCATTCGACGTTAGAAGCTTGATACGAAGTTTTTAGAGCCCTCCCCCATAGTCACTACAAAGTAAAATCAACCTCTTTTTACTTCGTGAAACCCAAAATCCATACCAACTGCCAATTTTGAGAACCAGAAAGGAAATCCACTTTGCAGTGACTATGGGGGAGGCTGCTTAGCTCCTCAAAAATACACTTTTTCCGAGAATCAGCCGGAGGAATCGGAACGGAAAAGCGGATTTCCTTTCTGGTTCGTCCAACCAACAATTCCAATCCGCTCTAATGCAAAAATCTCACATAAATATAAACCGAACTCAAAACCAGCGATACAAAAGTAACTCCGGCACCGTATTTCAAAAACCTCATGAACGAAATCGGATAATTGTGCGCGTCAGCTGTTTCCGAAACGATAACATTTGCCGCAGCCCCGATAATTGTAAGGTTCCCGCCGAGGCACGCGCCTAAAGATAAACACCACCACAATGGATGTGCGTAAGCCGCCCCCTCAACAAGCTGAATCTGGTAAATCATCGGCGCCATCGTTGCTGTGTAAGGAATATTATCTACAACGCCCGACAAAATGCCCGACGCCCACAAAATAAGCATTGCCGCAGCTGATTCCGAGCCGCTCGTGACATTGAGAATCCAGTCTGCCATGACTTTTATGCCGCCGGCTGCCTCAAAACCGCCGATGATGATGAAAAGCCCGATGAAAAAGAAAATTGTGTTCCATTCAACGCTGCGCAGAATTGTTTTCGGCTGCTCAAATATCAAAAGAAACGCCGCTCCCGCAAGCGCAACAAGATATGACTCAATATTTGTCAAATCATGCGTAATAAAGCCCAGAACCACCAGTCCGAGCACGATTGAAGAACGCAGCGCAAGCTTTTTGTCCGCAATTGTATTTGAATTGTCCAGATGTTCTATTGCTTCCATTTTTTTCGGGTCGGCAGCGAGCTGTTTTCTAAAACAAAAATACAAAATAGTCATATTTACAACAAAAATAATCGCAACAATGCCCGTCAGCTCCTGTAAAAACGTCAAAAATGAAAATCCTGCCTTGCTGCCGATGATTATGTTCGGCGGATCGCCAATTAGCGTCGCTGTTCCGCCGATATTGGACATGAGAATTTCCATTATCAAAAAAGGAACCGCGTTTATGTCCAATTTCTTTGCAACAAGGAAAGTAATCGGCATTACAAGAATAACAGTGGTTACATTGTCCAAAAACGCAGACGCAACCGCCGTAAAAATCCCCAGAACCCACAAAATCGCAACCGGATGACCTTTTGTTTTTTTCAAAAGCCCGTTCGCTATCCAGCTGAAAATTCCGCTCTTGTTTGCGATGTTTACAATTATCATCATGCTTACAAGCAAAATAATTACATTAAAATCAACAAAATTTATAAAATAATTCGGGTCAATAGGCCCATGACCTTTGTGCTGCGCGAGCAAGCCCAGAAAAAGCGTAAAAACCGCACCAATCATTGCGACCGTAACTTTGGATATTTTTTCCAGCGCAATAAATACATAAGCTACCATCAAAATCACTGTGGAAACAGCCAGTGCATTGGCATGAACCCAGGCGAAGATATTTTCCATAATAAAATCCTCTCAATTCTCTAAACCGATTTTACCGTATTCAATGCGGGTTGTAAAATTTTAATAAAAAGGGGTGTGCGGGTTTTGACTTTTGATATTGTCTAAAATATTATAGATAAGCTATGAAAATTTCTATTGATGACATAAAAAATGCCAAAAACAGCGCCCTGCTTGTAAAATTTGACGAAAATGTCGATGGAATCAGCACAGATGGGCCTGTTCATGCAGAAATCGTTTTTTCTGCTTTCGGCGGCTGCATTAACGCAAAAGGCAAAATTGTTGCAAATGTTAAGCTGACTTGCGACAGATGTTTGAAGGAATTTTCTCAAAAAATCGAAACGGACGTTGACGAAACTTATGTGCTGGGACGCTTGAATGACGGTTCTTCTCACGAAATCGAACTTAAAGACGGCGACTTTGTCACTGATTTGTGCGGCGAGGATGAAATCGATGTAGATGATTTAATTTATCAATCCGTAATATTAAATATTCCAAATCCGTCTGTTTGTGATATAAATTGTAATGGGGGCGCTCTCGTCGAAAAATATACCCACAAAGAAGAGTCAGATCCCCGTTTGGACGTTTTTAAAAATATGAAGATAAAGAAGGAAGAATAAAATGGCAGTACCAAAGAAACGTACAGGTGCATCAGCACAAGGACACAGAAGATCTAACTGGAAAGCAACAGTTCCTGAAACTACTACCTGCCCTAATTGCGGCGAATTAGTTTTGACACACACTGTTTGCACGGCTTGCGGCCAGTACAAAGGCAAAGTTGTTTCCAGAAAAGCAGAAGGCTTTGTAGAAACAGTTGAAGAAGCTAAAAAACCTGCTAAAGCTAAAAAAGCTCCTGCAAAAAAAGCTAAAAAAGCAGAAGCTCCCGCTGAAGAGGTAAAAGTTGAAGAAACAGTTGAAGAAGTTAAAGCTGAAGAAACTGTAGAAGCTCCGGCAGAAGAAGCTTCTGAAGATAAAGCGGAGTAAGTAAGTATTGTTGGACGAAAGGGAGCAAAAAACGCTCCCGCCGCCCGGCATCTCCTGATGGAAACGGAGATTGACTGAAAAATACTTAGGGAGAATGAAAGAAGTATGACGAGGATCGCTATTGACGCAATGGGCGGAGACCACGCACCGAAAGAGATTGTTGCAGGTGCTGTTTGGGCTGCTCAGGAATATGATGTTGCAATAGAGCTGGTTGGAAAACAGGAGCAGATTGAACATGAGCTTGAAAACATTAAAAGATACGGCATTAGATGCACAAGCCCCAATGTTCCTTACAGAAGAATCAGAGTAAATGTTGACAAACTCGACATAAAAATCACCCATGCCGAAGAAGTAATCGAAATGGGCGAGGCGCCCGGACAGGCAATCCGTAAAAAGAAAAAATCTTCAATTGTTCTCGCTGTAAGTGCAGTTGCAAACGGCAGTTCACAGGCTGTTGTTGCCGCAGGTTCCACAGGCGCTGCTATGGCCGCAAGTTTGTTCGGTTTGGGCAGAATTCAGGGTATTGAAAGACCTGCGATTGCCACAACGCTTCCGACAATGAAAAATCCCGTTATTCTTATCGATTCCGGAGCTAACAGCAATTGTACGCCCGATATGCTTTACCAGTTTGCGGTAATGGGCGAGGCTTTTTCCAGAGGCGTTTTCGGAAATGAAAACCCGAGAATCGGAATTCTCAATATCGGCGAAGAAGCCGGAAAAGGCAACGAGCTTGCGCAGGCTACTTACAAGCTTTTTGAAGAAAATCAGGACAAATTGAACTTTATCGGAAACATTGAGGGCAAAGAGTTCTTTTCGGGCAACTGCGATGTTGTTGTTTGCGACGGATTCGTCGGAAACGTTGCCTTAAAAGCGATTGAGGGCTCTTCAACAATGCTTTTCCAGATGATTAAACAGGAATTTAAAAAAGATTTTCTCTCCATGTTAATCGGACTTCTTGCAAAACCTGCGATGAAGCGTATTTACAAGAGAATCAATTACGAAGAATTCGGCGGCGCGCTGCTTTTGGGGGTTAAGGGCATAACCGTAATTTCTCACGGCAGAAGCAAAGCTTATGCAATCAAAAACGCAGTAAGAGTGGCAAAAGAAGCCGTTGAATCAGAAGTAAACAAAAAAATATCAGAATTTTACGAAGGATAGATTTATGTCATTAAATTTAATTCCCGTTATGATTGCGGGCGTGGGATACGGAGTACCCGAAACAGTAATTACAAACGATGATTTGACAAAACTCGTTGATACAAGCGACGAATGGATTACCACAAGAACGGGTATCAAGGAAAGACGCGTTGTTTCAGGTGAAGAAAATGCCGTAACCCTTGGCATAAAAGCAGCACAAAATGCGCTTGAAAAAGCAAAAATGAAGGCTGAAGATATTGATTTAATAATCGCTGCGGCTTCGGTGCCCGCTCATCCGTATCCATCCACTGCATGCGAGATTCAGGCTGCAATCGGGGCGGACAAAGCGGCGGCTTTTGACATTACTGCGGCTTGCACGGGCATGATTTATGCGATGAACATTGCAAAATCCTTTATTTCTTCAGGAATTTACAAAAATATTCTGCTAGTTGCGACCGACGCAAACTCAAAATTCATTGATTGGTACGACAGAACCAGCTGCGTGCTTTTTGGCGACGGCGCAGGGGCGTTTGTATTGAAAGAATCGGTCGACGGCGTGGATGATATCATCGCGATGGATATGCATTCAAACGGAAAAGACGGTGATTTTATCAAAATGCCGATGAACGGTGAAAATTGCCCGCTGGTTGAGCCTTGCGAACAGAAAAAACAAAAAATCGTTATGAACGGGCGCGAGGTTTACAAATTTGTTGTTACAACAATGCCCGAATCTATCAGCAACTGCCTTGAAAAAGCCGGTTTGACGCCGGATGACGTGGATTATTTGATTCCGCACCAGGCAAATTACAGAATTATCGAGGCAATGGCGTCAAGATTGAATTACAGCGACGACAAAATCATCGTTAACCTCCAAAAATACGGAAACACCTCGGCAGCTTCGATTCCTCTTGCAATGGCAGAGGGCATTGAAGAAGGTAAAATCAAGCTCCCTTGCAAAGCTATTTTGAGCGGATTCGGCGCAGGTTTGACCTGGGGAACCGTTATTGTAAGGCTCAGAGAGGGCATTGCTTAATAGAAATTAGCCTCCTGAACTTGTTTTCAGGAGTTCCTGCGCAGCAGGTTAGGATTTGAAAAAGGAGAATTTTATATGGGAAAAATTGCGTTCGTATTCCCCGGTCAGGGCTCACAATCCGTCGGCATGGGTAAATCTTTGTACGAAACTTCTGCAAAAGCTAAAGAAATTTTCGATAAAGCCGATGAAGTTCTGGGCAGAAGCATTTCCAAAATGTGTTTTGAGGGGCCTGAGGAGGATTTGAAACAAACAATCAACACCCAGCCTGCTATTTTGGTCACTTCAATTGCGGCTCTGGAAGCTTTAAGAGAAAAAACAGGCGTAAAACCGGATTTTGTTGCCGGACACTCGCTGGGCGAATATGGAGCGTATTATGCGGCGGATGTGGTTGATTTTGCGACGGCAATGAAATTAATCGACAAACGCGCACGCGAAATGAACGACGCAGCAACAAAAACCAAAGGCGCAATGACCGCGGTAATCGGTATGAGCAAAGATTCAATTCTTGATGTAATCGGAAAAGTGGATGGCATGGTTTCTGTTGCAAACTACAATTCTCCCGCGCAAATTGTTATTACAGGCGAAGCCGAAGCGGTTGCAAAGGCGAACGAAGCGCTCAAAGAAGCAGGCGCAAAAAGAGTTATCCCTCTGCCGGTTTCAGGCGGGTTCCACTCTATGCTTATGGAAGAAGCGAGCGTTAAATTTTCTGAAATTTTGAATGATTGCGAGATAAAAGACGCGAAAATCCCTGTTTTCACAAACGTTGACGCTGAGCCCACTACATCTGCAATCAGATTTAAGGCGAAAATGACCGCTCAAATCTATTCTTCCGTTATGTGGACGCAGACTGTCGAAAAAATGGCCGCTGATGGAGTTGATACGGTTGTTGAAATCGGGCCGGGCAAGGTTTTGGCCGGGCTTGTTAAGAAAATTAATCCGGCTTTGACCGTTCTTAATGTTTATGACGAAGAAACATTGAACGCTGCGGTTCAGGCGCTTAATAATTAGACAAAATTACTGAAATATATTAAAATTGCGAATCAGAAATTAAGGAGAAAATTATGTCAGAAAAAAAAGTTGCATTGATTACAGGTGCATCCCAGGGTATCGGTAAAGTTACCGCATTGAAACTCGCAAGCTGCGGATATGATATCGCTATTAACTACATCGGACGTGAAGATGACGCTAAAGAAGTAAAAAAAGAATGCGAAGCGTTCGGCGTAGAAGCAGAAATCTTTGAATTCGACGTAACTAACGTTGAAGCCGTAAATGCAGGCGTAGAAGCAATCCACAAAAGATTCGGCAGAATTGATGTTCTCGTGAACAACGCCGGTATCACAAAAGACGGCCTTTTCCTGCGCATGACCCCCGACCAGTGGAACGCTGTTATTAACATCAACCTGACAGGTGCTTACAACGTAACTCACCCTGTTGTAAAAATCATGATGAAACAAAGAATCGGCTCAATCATCAATATGTCAAGCATCGTTGGCGTTATGGGCAACGCAGGTCAGGCTAATTATTCCGCTTCAAAAGCAGGTTTAATCGGGTTTACTAAGTCACTGGCTAAAGAATTGGGCTCAAGAAACATCCGCGTGAACGCAGTTGCGCCCGGATTTATTAAAACTGCAATGACCGAAGGGCTCGATAACAACGAAATCTACCAGCACATCCCCTTGAGGAGAATGGGCGAAGCTGAAGATATCGCAACTGTTATCAAATTCCTAGCAGAAGACGCTACTTACGTGACCGGACAGGTTATCGGCGTTGACGGCGGGCTGGTTGTTTAATAATTAATTGATATTTGAAAAAAGCCTCTTGTTTTCAAGAGGCTTTTTTGTTGGTTTTGTATTTTTTCCTTAAAATTAATACAGCATTTTATCAATTTTCGTTCTCAGCTCAGAACATTATACTTTATTTGTGTAATTTCTATTCTTAGCTCATCATACATTTTCTTTTTTGCTGAATCAAGTGCTTTTTGGGCTTTTGCTACTTTTTCTTCGTATAAACTAATCGGTCTTTTCGAATAAACCTCGTTATGTTTTGCATAATTTACAATAGCATTCAGCGTATCCAGCCCTTTATTTCCAGTGCTTTTTAGTGTGTATTTTTTGTTAATTTTTTCGTTTTCCAACGTGAGAACTTTGTTATCCCTTACGTGGAATTCAATAAAATTATATTTTTTTCTGTCGTGAAAAATACCATAAAGGGCATTTATCAATTCAATTCCTTTTTCTGGGTGAGCTGAATCAATATATAAATTGTTTTCTGCATAATTCAGTGCTGATCTGTATTCTGCGTTGTCTAAAATGCATGATTTGAAATTGACATTTTGGCTGCTGTTAAAGTTGCGGTTGATTGATAACATTTTAATATCCTCTTTTTTCACTGTTTGCTTAAAGTTCGTAAAAGCGCTTTTTTGCTAAAATTCCTTATTTTTATGAAAAACTGTTACTTAATTTAATAAATTTAGCGGGTATGCTTTATTCTGATGTAAAAAAACATTAAATGTGCTTATTAATGCTTTACAAAATTGCATATTTATATTGAAATAGTATAATAATAATGAAAAACACGTAGTTAATTAAAAAGAGGAAAAACACAAATGAGTACAGTTCTGGACAGAGTTAAAAAAGTAGTTGTTGAACAGCTTAGCGTTGATGAAGCATTGGTTACTCCTGAAGCATCTTTCACAGGTGACCTCGGTGCTGATTCACTTGATACAGTTGAATTGGTTATGGCTTTTGAAGAAGAAT
>OKWJ01000524.1_pt1 | contig 45867 bp, 54 predicted proteins | sample 1607121 | NCBI WGS metagenome assembly OKWJ01 (sample SAMN04414080, study PRJEB24778) | human gut metagenome | material: faecal | host: Homo sapiens | reverse complement strand
AAACACGCGAAGATAACACATTGAGCTCTGATCCACCTAATTTTTCACGTGAGCCGGAATTGATACGTTGTAGGCTTGATTCTTAAAAATGTAAATTTAGAAAGAAATAAAATAGGAATAAGATGCTGGTATCCAGCATCTTATTCCTATTCGTGGAGAATATCGGAGTCTCGTTTTTATGGTAATGGTTTGGGTGTTAATATATTATTTTGTTTCTGTTTTTTCTGTTTGCAATTTTGTTTCAGTTTTATTCCTTTTGTCAATCGGGATTAATTGTTTTATAATTAATATTTTATCTTGTCCTTTCTATTGGTCTGGTCTTTTGTATTTTTGTAACAAACTAAAAAATGAACTTATGAAATCGGTGTATGATTTTTCGTTAGCTGAATTGAAAAATTTGGATCAACAAACTTTCGAGTATTTGATAAGTCAAGGGAACAGGAGTCTTGATGAGTCGATAAAATCGTCTTCAACTCTTTCCCAGCGGGCGTATACTGTAATGGCATTCGTGTTTGCTTTTTTCTCATTTACAATGGAGTCTGTTGTAAATTCAGCTTGTTTGACAATCAAGGTTATTTTCACTCTACTTTTCGTCATTTCTTTAGTTTTCTTATTTCTGTCAGCAAAACCGTATAAAATAAAATATGCCGGACGCATTCCCGCTCAAATAAATCTTGAAGGTTGTTTACGACAAGGGGGCATGGCTCCCTATCATTATTTACTTGCGGCGGAACTCTCTGCAATGAGGAAAGATATTGAATTCAATAAAACCTCATTGGAAAGGCGGACACGGTTATTTGTATTCGGATTGCTCATGTTTTTTATTAGTTATCTTGTTATAATTATACTCTCGATGTTTGGGGTGTAGGATGCTGGGTTGATCCAGTTCCGGGTTCTGAGGTTGGACAGACGGAACTCTACATTGAATTAATATAGTTTAAATATAGCCTTTATTAGTTTGATTTGCGTAGTTTATGTGAACTATTTTTTTATAAAATCATCAATGAATGTGTCTATATTATTTGTCAGACTGATAACTATACTATACAAATTCGTAAGAACTTTAGTTTCTATTGAATTTGTACTCCAATCGGGGAATCGGTCTAATTGATTGAAAATATTAAGTCCAATAGCTGTTGCCCAGCCCTCTGTAAAGGCTGCATATATTGGTGCACGATATTCATATTTATATATGATGATATCTTTGTTTCCTATTGTGCATTGAAAACTTTTTCCGATGATATTGTGTATTTTAGTAATACGTATATCACTTTCGTTTACCTTACTCCATGTAATATTCCCTTCTTGAGTCTGGGTTAGAAGTTTCATTATAAATAGTTCATTGCGAGTGGTGGAATTTTCCATGTTGATATTAGTTACTTGTTATGTTATTGTTTTTCTTTAAATCTGTAATATCGCTTATGCAACGTTGTATTGCTAGAAATAAGTCTCTAAGCTCATCTATTGTTACTTCGTTGTTATTTTTAGTGAAACAACGTAATTTTGTTTTATTGACTGATTTATTTTTGACATATTTTGATTTTAGGTAAGTGGATAATCTTTTTGCAATCTTTGGAATATCTGGATGATTTTTGATAATCTTTTTTAATGAAGAAAATTCGATGATTAAGTTATTTATATGTTTTTGAATGTCCTCTTGATCTAATTTTGGGAGGATGACTATAAGCGAGTTATTTATTGAATCTATTTTAGAGAGAATCTCTTCGCTTCTTGCATTGAATAATACTTTATCTCGGAACTTATTAAGTTCTTTTTTGGTACTCTTAACTTTGAAAAAAGTTATTATGGTAATACCGAGTCCTATGATGGAACTCCATGAAGCGAAACAATTTAGGTCCATAGTAGAAATAATGTTTGACATTGATTGATTTCTTCTTTGGAGAGATTGATTTGTGAATTATAACTTTTTATTTCTATAGTTATAAGATATTCTGTAGTAAGTACTATTGAAATGGGAACAATAGGAACTTCCTATAAAATATATAACTTCACAATGTTTATTAAATTTATTTTTTGGTCTATTGACGGTCTTTTCTGCTTTTTTCATATTTTATTTGTTTAGTATTTCTAAATCGTTTTTGCCAAAAACTAATTTTAATACTTGCTCTTTTTTATCTTTTCTCAATTTGATTTGTAAAATTGCTTCTACTGGCTCATCTTCTTTAGAATTTTGTTCGCTTGCAAGTACATATCTTTCTGGAAATGTTAAAAGATAAAGTACATCTTCTTGCAAGCACTTTGCGATTATCTCAAGTTCTTTGACTTTTAATTCCCGTTTCCCGTTCTCAATATTACTGATAACGGAAACGTCTACTCCAAGAGCATCTGATATAACATCTTGGTTTATACCCTTTTGGATTCTTATTTTTTTAATATTTTCTGCTACATTCATATTTTACAATATAAATATTTGTCTTTCAATGTTTTGTGAGTTTTTTGTCTTATTATTTGAGATTTTCTCAAATAATATTTGGTATTTTCTCAAATAATGTGTTGTTTTGTGGCATAAAAATGAGTAAAAGATATGGAAGAAAAAACAGTAAAAAGTATGAATCTTGCGCTTGCTCGCCCAACAGAGAGATTGTATCTTTTAATTCCCAAGGAAATGGAAGATCAGTTAAAAGAGAAAGCGGCAGAAATGAACACTAAATTATCGACGGTGATACGTCTTGCTATTGCGGAGTTTTTAAATAAATAATAATTGAATGAGAATGAAGATAGAGAAAGAACCTTTACTTCCCGGGGAGGAAACCTTTGCCACGTTTAATATCAAATCTGAAATGTCGGCTGGTGATTTGGCCTTTTGGGGACCGGGAGTCACGGATGAGATGTGTCGGAAATATTCGATATACTCGTTAGTTGATTATTCGGCTGTGCATGGGGATTTTAGGTGTAGATATTTTTCAACGAAAGATTATCCTATTTTTTTGTTCATGGAAGAAGGTAAGGTATATATGCCGTTTGCGGAGAGAGATTATAGGTTTAGGTTTTACGGGAGAGTGCGTGATAATTATTTGTTCGGTTTTGAACAATTGAAACGTGATTATGAAGAGATGATTAGAAGAGGGGAGAAGCGTGTGTTAACTCCCGTTTTTTGTGATAGATTGAAAGATGTGTTTCTACTGGTAAGTGCTGGTTTGTATCCTTTGTATAAGCGATCGGAAACGCAAAAATTGACAGAGGAACAAAAGGAAATTATATCGAAGTGTGCAAGAAATACACTTGAGCTTTTTGAATCAAAGAATGTTTAATAAAAAAAATCCCGCTTAGGGTCTGGACAACTTTTCAGCGGGATTTAATCCTAAAGATTATGAGAACAAATGTAGACAATTTTAGAGAAGGTTCCAATATTCCGGCAGGGATATTTCAAGGGACGGAGGTTTTTGCTTGTGATAACGTGATCTACGCAATTCATGAGGGACAACGGATGCGTTTTGAAGAATTGCCTAGTAAGGAAAAGAGGCAGTTTCTTGACGAGTATTTAATGGATAAGGAAGGACAACGTTTTATTCGAAATACGTTTGGGATCGTGGGGTTTGAAAGCGGGTTTAAAAAGTGGTTATTCTGTAAGTTCGGGAGCCTTGATGGTGATCCGGATATGGTGGATGGGAAGATAACCCCGGATGTGTATAATTCGGTGTGTGGTCGGACGGATTGCCCTGGACGGGGAAAGTTTTGTGGAGTGGGAGCGGGATTAAAGGGGTATGAGGTAGACACGTTGCGGGAAGTGATGGCGGGGAGGACAATGAATGAGGTTGCGAATCGTTTGTGTGTGTCTGTTGCAACGGTGAAAAGCCGGGTTGAGAAGATGAAAGAACGGCACGCCGTGACGAACGTTGTTGCGTTGGCCGTGATGGCAACGGAATTAGGAATTTGATTGGTTGTGTTTAATTCGTTTCGGGGCAAGTCGTGAGATTTCCCCCGGTTATCAGGAGGAGCCGAGTGGATCGGTAAAATGTGAGAACCCGGGCTATGCCGGAAATTTTGCTAACAGAAGCGGGTTCATGGGGGTTCGATTCCCACCCTCCGGGCTAAGTTCCAAAACCTAAAAAGAGAAATTATGAGATTTTGTTGTACCACTTTTCTGATAGATAACCGTGAGGGACCTCTATTGAGGTTCCCCACAAAATTCAAAAGCCTATGGAAATAAGATTTGGTTGTATGGCTCCTCCTTTGTCACGACAATTGCGAAAGTATGCCATTGACAAAGAAAAGGTGAAAGAATTTCAAAGAGATAGCGATGCTATTTCTCGTTTATACATCCGGGGTGTTATTTGTGAGACCGTGAAGGGGCGAGCTTATCGGATGTTGTATAGGAAAATATGTGCTGAAATTAAAAGTCAGGAATAAAATGAACGGAATTAATTTGGATATAAATATTCTTCGCAAGAATCTCGCTTTTATCCGTGAAGAGATCACGAGGATAACAGAAGTCAAAAAGCAATTGGAAACTGGTCCTGGGGTGCGATCTGATGATGCCGTCAAAATTCTCGGAACCTACGAGGAAATACTTTCAAATTTGAACTCCTTGTTGAGATACGAGTATGATGCAGAAATGAATGGATGATATGAGACAAGAGAGTGCAGATGATTTTATTCAAATGGCAAAAGATTTTGTCAAGGCTGAAAGAGAACTGGGTGTTCAAAAGTGGGTTTCTATCAGTATCGAACGTGTGGACAAGAATCGTAACAGGGAACAAATTTTCAATTATGATTTACCTCGTGAGGTTTATGAACGTTGGGAGTGGGTGGTAAACTGGAGGCGGGCCAAGCTTGTTTGTAAATACCCGAAAGATCACGTGAATTGCTATTTCAGTTTTTATGACAAGCGTTTAGGGAACAATCCAAAGTTTACTTCAGACTTGAAAACTCTAACTTCGGCAAAAGCGCAAGTCACGAGAGTACAACGGAAAATTGATGAATACATTGCCTATAACAAGGCAAATAACTTGTTTTTCGATGAAGATACCGATGAAGACTTATTAAAAGTGAGAGAGAAACTTGCGATCAAGATGGCTAACGTGAAAGCGGCAGAAGAACGATTAAAACAAAAAATAAAGCAGGTTAAGGAGAAAACGATATGAATAAAGATCGAAGAAAAAGATTGGAAGATTTATCAGAGCAGATTGATATAATCAAAAATGAACTAGAGGAGATTCGGGATGAAGAACAGGAGGCACGTGATAACCTACCCGATAATTTACAGGAAAGCTCGAAAGCCGAGCGCATGGATGAAATTATTCAAGCGATCGAGGAATCTATGGAATATTTGGAACAAGCCTGTGATGGTATTCAAGAGGCAATCCAGTGTTAATAGTTATAACTGCAAAAACACGATATGTATAAAAGAAAATATACAACCGTTTTATATATAAGGATAGAGCAATACATTGCTTTTGTTCGAACGTTACGTCGTTGCCCTAATTATGAATTTGTAAGTATAAAAATGAGTTACGAGCAATGTAAAGATGGTGTATATCGTCATTTCGGGTTATTCCGGATGACGATAAGATTCAGATCAATTCCGTGTAATCATGGATTAGAAATGTTCTATTTCGGAAGAATATTTCAACAGGAATTGGATAAAATGAAGTTGACTAATTATTAAACGAGTATGAAAACATTTAAAGAAATATACGAGGAAACCGTTAAGAACAACGGTTGTAACACGGGCGAGACATTCGCCAAATCCATGTTCGAGGCTGGTCAAAAGTCCGGTATTAACGGGTATTTGAAAGGAATAACAAGTTGGGAAGATTGTTTTCAATTGGCTCAATTCCTTTTAATAAAAATGACAAGAGCGGGCATCGGCATGAATGCGGCAGAAGTGGCTATATCCGTTGAAATGAATCATGAAAACTCAAGATATAAATCCCGGATGGCCATCCAGTACTCCAGGGAAGGTGAAACATCCCTGGAAGAAAAAGCCTATGAATTAGCAGACAAGATATTACAAGAAGATTCAAGTAATCATGATTCCCGAGAACAATTGAAAAAAGCAATTTTAGCCGGGTACAATTTACATCACGAGGATTTTGATGACTGATTTAGCGAGGTAAATAATGATGAAACCCTGGAGCAACCAATACTCGAGCATGAAAATAGAAACGATATACACGATTATCAATTACAGTACGTTAGTCGTATTGATTATTCTTGTTCTTCTCGCCGTTTGGCACGGGTTCCGGTTCGAGATCGGAAGCGAGGGGGCATTTTACCTCAAACTGGAATTATACCCGTTCAGCCGTTTTTTTGAATCAATGTAATTTCATATTAAACATGAAAATATTTTGTCCGTTGGTGAGTGATTTTTATTCTCGAATTTAGAGGGACCGGTTCATGTTTTAGTAGATCGGGGATAACAGAAATAATTGTAACAATGTAACTATGTATGTTGAAGAACAAGCTATATTAGATGCGACTAACGGGGGATTGGATATTATCCTGTATTATTACCCGCAAGCCCGGAAAGCGTTGGAAACACGGGAAAAAAGATTTAAAATCCGGGATGAACGAACTCCATCAGCGTCATTGAAACAAGTTGAAGATGGTAATTGGCTGGTGACAGATTTCGGGGATGATCAGGTTCCCAGGAATGCAATCCGGGTATGCATGAAGGAGGAGGGGAAGACGTTCCGGGAAGCCATCGTGATCTTGGCGGGACGGTATGGGGTTGGCGGCATTAAGTCAGAAGTGAATAAACCGGAACTTGAGATTCGGGATGCACTTCCGGATGAGTTAGAAGGGAGTTACGAGTTTGACGTGAAACCGGAAATATCTAAAGAGGAATTGGCGGTTCTTGGTCCCAAGGTAACGAGTGAGGTTTGTAAAAAATACAACGTGTATTCGCTTAATAGTTTTACATACGTGAAGAACCGGAAAGCCACGATCACGAAAACGACACCGACGTATCCGATATTCCTTTTTGATCATGGAGAATGGAAGAAGTTGTATCAACCATTAAATCCCGAAAAACAATATAGATTTAGATATATTGGGAATAAGCCGAAGGATTTTATTAACGGGTTGTCGCAGTTGAGAAAGGCGTACGAGGACTCAAGGACGGCCCAATTAAAGAGACAGGAAGAGGATGACAAGCCGAAAGACATCGAGAAAATCGAGGAGGCGATAATTTGTTCCGGGGATAGGGATTCGTTGAACGTGGCCGGTTTTGGTTATTACCCGCTTTGGCTTAACTCTGAGACTGCGGTGTTGTCCGAGAGCCAGTATAAAGAGATCATGGCTTGCGTGAATACATTGTATATCCTTCCGGATATTGACTCCACGGGAATCCGTGCGTCGCTACGTTTAGGAATGAAATTTTTAGACATTCGTTTCATTTGGCTTCCGGATTCGTTATCGACATTTAAAGACAACCGGGGGAAACCCCGGAAGGATTTGCGGGATTACGTGGAATTGTATCCATCTATTTCGGATTTCAAAAAGCTCGTGAACGTGGCCATGCCATTACAATTCTGGGATGTGGTGACGAAAGAGGAAGGGATAAAATATTACTTGAATGACGAACACGCTTTATTTTTCCTTCACGCTAACGGGTTCGGGAAAATAGAATACAAGAACACGAAAGGGGAGACTATTTTTGTTCGAGTAAGCGAGAATATGGTAAAGGAGGTACAGGCAGAAGAGATCAAGGATTTCACGTTGAATTTTTTGAAAGATCGTTACCTGCCGATCCCTCTCCGAAACGTGGTTCGTAAACCGAATCAGCTATCCGAAGCGACTTTAAAGGGGTTGCCAAAATTGAATATAGATTTCACGGATTTTGACCAGTTCTCACAGTACTTGTTTTTCCGGAATAAAACGATCCAGGTAACGGGAAGCGAGATTCGGGAATTGCGTCCGGGAGACTCGAACCGTTTCGCCTGGGAGGAAAAGGTGATCCAGCGTAATTTCAAGATATTGCCGGATCAATTCAAGATAACTCGAAACGAGGATACGGGGCGGTACGATATAGAAATATTTAATTATGATTCAAAGTTCTTTTGTTACTTGATTAACGCTAGTAGGGTGCATTGGCAAACTGAATTAGAAGGACGGTTGGATTGTAAAGATGACGAGTTCAAGGGGAAATATATAGCGGATCACCGCTTCACGATTGACGGGGAGTTGTTGAACGAGGACGAGATTCAGGAGCAAAAAGAACATTTGATCAATAAAATGTTTTCGATCGGGTATTTGTTGCACCAGTACAAGAATAAAGCGAGACCGTGGGCAGTGTATGCAATTGATAATAAAATTTCGGCGGACGGAGAGAGCCACGGGCGATCCGGGAAATCGTTCTGTTATTCCTCGTTGAACCTGTTCAAAAAGTCTGTAACTTTACCGGGACGAAATCCGGAGATCACGAAGAACCCGCACATTTACGATCGGGTGACGGAATACACCGACATCGTTTTGGTGGATGACGCTGATCAGTATTTGCCATTTGAGTTTTTCTATGACACGATAACGGGAGTCATGACTGTGAATCCTAAGAATAACAAGTCTTACGAGATTCCATTCACGAAATCCCCGAAATTCTGTTTCACTTCAAATTTCCCTTTACGGAACTCGGATGATTCAACGGAAGCACGAGTGTTATACACGGTGTTTTCTGACTATTATCACGAGAAGACGGAACGAAATAATTACAGGCAGACCCGGAAAATAGCGGATGATTTCGGGAAGAATTTATTTGATGATTATAATGATGACGAGTGGAATGCTGATTTGAACTTTTTTGCCCAGTGTTTACGGTTTTACTTGTCGATCCCCTCCCCCCGGAAGATAAATCCTCCCATGAAAAATGTAACCATGCGGAAAATGTTATCGGAAATGGGTGCGGCATTTAAAGATTGGGCGGAGGTTTATTTTGACGTGACGGGTAATAACGTGAACACGCAAATCGTGAGGGAAGAAGCTTTGGATGATTTCACGAAAGCGACCAAAACGCAAAAATGGACGACCAACAAATTCACGAAAGCATTGAAAGCTTTCTGCGTTTATAACAATTACGTGTTTAACCCGAAAGCCTTACAAAATTCGCAGGGGCGAATCGTGCGGAAGGATAAGGATAACGTGGCCAAAGACATGATCTATATTCAGACCAAACCGATTGATCCCGTTGAGCTGGCGGATAAAGAGTGTATAACCGAGGATGAAAAACCATTTTAATGGATAATTCTGATAATACATACAGGGAAAAAGTGTATGATTTCTTGTACCGGATGCCAGTGGGGAAGGAGTATTTAATTGATAACCTCTGTAAAGCTGGCACAAGGGAGAAATTTGTGGAGATCGTGAAGGAATTTATGATTGCCACGTTGTCACGTTATTCATACGGGATAGAGTTTTCGGGTGATTACAAGAAGATACAGAAAAGTGATATTACGGGATTACCGGACCTGTTGAAAAAGAAATGACCTTATGAATATTGACCACTTGCATGTAGTTTTGAAACTATTCCAGGGGCGTGTTGGTAACAATGCGCCCCTTCCTTTTACGCCTGGGCGGCGGGGTGTTATTCCATTTCCCCTTTCCCCCTTCTAAAAGAACCGGAAAAAAATGTAACTCTGTATTATCACGCTGAATGTTCAATAAATCAAATGATTAATGGTTACATTTAATTTGTAACTTGGTTACAAGGTTACAAAATGAAAATGTAACCAGTTCATTAAATACAAGGTTACATTTTTGGCTCGTTACATGGTTACAAAAATATTTCGATAATTTGTAATGTGTAAAATATTGATATGGTGTTGTTTGTCGTGGTTTTGTTGGCGCTGTTACGTGGTTACAAAATTTTCCGGTAAAACTTGAAGTTATAAAGATGCGTGTAGAGGCGATATTCTTAGGATGGAGAAATGATATTCTCCACGTTTTACTTTTTATTTTGGTTGAAAATGCTTAAATTGGACTTGAAATTCAGATGATTATGAGTAAAGGTTCTATTTTGACAATTAGTTTGAAACCGCACCTGGCTGATTTTTGTCGGCATGAGATGCGGCAGGATAAGGAGGGGAATATTATTCTTTCCCGCAAAAGTGATATTGGTAAGCATATCTATTCAATGGTGATGACCTCGGATATGCCCGTGAAGGGGCTGCCGTGTACCGATCCGGTTAGTTTTATTATCCCGGTCACGGGGGCCAACCAGTACATCATCAAGTATCGTTTTATCTATGTATCAAGGTGGGGAGAGGAAAAAATTCAAGATTACATAGAGGCCGAGTTCAACCTTCGGATGAGATTATTGTTCGAGGCGGGGTACCGGAAAAAGTTTTCACAGAAAGAGATTGTCGAGTCCATTTTACAGGCTTATAATATCAAAAATACAGCGTTAAATTACGAGGCGGTGAAGAAATCTGACTACCGGATGAACCGAAAAAACCGAAAAATTATATTTGAGGACTTGCAAAAGTCTGTTATGTAATTATTTACAAGAAATTTAAGTGTAAATGTTCAAAAATGGTGCATTTACATTCATAATAACGAATGGTATGGTTGTACAACAAGTTATAAAGATAGAATATGCGTTACTTCAATGGATTAACCGGGGAAGGGCGGGAGATGTTTTTGTCGAAGTCGAGTTTTTGCCGGGGAAGGATTGGCAACTATTCCCTTTTACCCCGGGAACGGGACAATTGACAGAGAAGGCGGCACGTTCCGAGGCAGGAGTTTCTTACAAGACAGAGGTGAAATGTAACGTGACAATGGATAATCCAAGTATGCTTTCTGGATTTTCAACTCTTGAACACGCTGATGTCGTGATCCGGGTAATGTATAATTCGGGAGAGTGGAAAGTGATCGGTATCCCTGGGAACCCGGTAAAAACGTCGGCAGAGTTGGAAGTGGCTAAAAGTGGATTGTTCAAGGTTAGTTTTCAATGTGATTCCATTTATCGTGCTCGTTTCTTGAAGGCTTAAAGTCCTTTAAATATTTCGTGTATGCGTCTATCTTTCGTAAAAAAGAAAGATGTATCCATATTTAATATCACAGATTTTAAAGGGGGTATGGTTCCTGCGTCCGGAGGATGCCATTGCCGGACACGTGATCGTTAATAATATATTGACGGGTGCTTATAGTGATGAAAAATTTACTAAAACTCTTTCCGAGATAACGCCGATACAACAATTATCCCACGAAGGTGAAAGCTCGTATGATAAATCCCCGAAAGGGAGTACGGCGATTATTTCGGTAAAGGGTACGATGATAAAATACGGAACCTTTTGTTCATACGGTGCGGATGAGATTGCCATGCAGATCGAGGAGGCAGCTCTACACGAGAATATTTCTTCTATCGTTTTGGATATAGATTCGGGTGGAGGGGCGTGTAACGCTGTTTCCCCGTTATGCAAGGCAATTGCTACCGCGAAGGCAAAGGGGAAACCTGTTGTTGCCTCCTGCGATGTTGCGGCTAGTGCGGCTTACTGGATCGCTTGTAATTGTGACCGGATCGTGGCGGATAATGACGTGAGTTCGGCGTTCGGATCAATTGGCGTGATGTGTAGTTTTTCAGACTTGAAACCATTCTACGAGAAGATGGGTGTGAAATTTCACGAGATTTACGCGGACCAGAGCGAGAATAAAAACGAGTCGTTTCGCCTGGCGTTGGAGGGAGACTACACGAAAATCCGTCAGGAGAGTTTGAACCCGATGGCTCTCCGGTTCCAGGAAGAGGTGAAAGAGAAACGGAAATGTCTGAAACTGGATACCCCGGGGATTCTTTCAGGAAAAATGTTTTATGCCCGAGAGGCTGTTTCCGTGGGGTTAATAGATGAGATTGGGACACTGGGACGTGCGGTAGAGGTTGCGAAGGAGTTGGAAGAGATGAATCTTATTAATAAATACATTAATTCGTGATATATGTTTGACAAACTGTTAGCGGCGGTAATGAGCCGATTAGGTATTACGTCTTTCGAGAAGAAAGACGGGAAATACGCTTTGACCGAGGAACAGAGAAATGCCTTGGTCAAAATGTATAACGAGGATTTCGTGAATAAGTTTGAGAAAGACTTATCCGGGATGAGTGATGATCATGGCCTAGAAAATGCTTTGGATTACAAGAATAAGTTGGAAGCATTGCAAGCTAAATATGATGCGTATAAAAAGAGTGCGGAGGAACAAGTTCGTAATTTGACAGAACTTGTGGACACGTTGTCTGAATATCCGGAGCAGGATAAAAAGATAGAGAAAATTCAAGGGAATGAAAGGGGTAATTTTAAATTGAACATGGATTTTCTGCATAATAAAGTGTTGGAAAACTTCGTGAACGGGGATGGATTGATGGTGAACGCTGCCGATACGATTGTGACGGATGAGTTGAGAGAGGAGTTTGGGAAGTACGTCGCTAACGTGAAGTACGATATTATCACGTTGTTGTTCGGTAAATTGCAGGCAACACAGTACATGACAACCAAGATGACGGAAAAAACGGTTTGGCGGGCCATTCAGTCGCACATCAGCGATTTGATGCAGAAATTCACCCCGTACTGGACTCCTTCCGGTCAATCCAAGTTTACCCCGATCGAGATTCCGAATCACAAACACAAGATCAACGTGCCGATCAAGCCCGCAGAGATCATGGAGGACGTGATCGGGTATCTTTACGATGAAGGCTTGCAACCGAAGGATATGCCTATCGTGAAGTATATCATCGAGGTGTTGTTAAAACCGAAAATTGAAGAGGAACGTGACGAGCAAATAGCCGTGGGCGTGTACGATGAGAATAAAAATTCCGGAAAGAAAGACGGGGATGCGGGAGACGTGTTCGGTTCGATTGACGGGTATATTACCGTGTTGAAGAGAATCCATGCGGATGAGTCGTTGAACATGATTCGTTTGTTGAAAGGAGTAGCTTTGACCCGAGAGAATATCTACGATAAGTTTGACGAGATTTACCGGGAGATTCCGAAAAAGTATCGCACGAAAGCCCTTCCTATTTTTATTGATCCGGATTTGTTGAACCTCTACGAGCTTGCTCGTGATGATAAGTTCCCGACTTCAAAGAACGAAGACGAGAAAAAGAAACGTTTGCAACACACGAATTTCACGTTTATCCCGCTGGATGGAATGGTTGGAACGGGCTGTTTCTTTATCACCCCGAAAGAAAATTTCATTCACTTGTTGTCTAAAAACAAGGGGGCGACAAAGATTTGGTTGCAGGGTGAAAATTACGATGTTAAGATTTTTGCAGAATGGTGGGAGGCTGTTGGATTTGCCATTGCAGAGTTGTTGTTTGGTTACGTTCCTCCTGTTGAATCCGGTTCTGGCTCCGGATCAGAAGAGGGACAAACAGTTTAATTTATATAATGTGAAATTATGGTTGGATATTCTCCGGTTAGTATTCCGAAAAAAAACAACGGTGGACGTACTAAACCGAAAAAGGCAAATTTGATCCTTTTCCGGTTGAATGATGTTAAAACATACCCGACTCCGGGTGAGAAAGGGGTATTGATTAAAGAAAATTTAGTCCTCAAAACGGGGGCGAAGGCGTTTTTCCTTGAAACGACTGCTTCCACGATCAGCGTGGGACAGACTTCCGAAGGTGACCCAGATAACAAGGGATTTAAACAAAAGATCGAGTTTAGCCGTCCCGGATCGGATGATGTGGAATTCGAGGAGTTCATGGAAAACAACGTGAATGAGGATTTATGTTGTATTATTGAATACCAGTTATCCGGTAAAAGGAAATTAGCGGGGTATCCCGGTAATCCTTTACAGCTAACGACTGAAAGTACGGACAATAACGAGGGGGACGTGAATAAAGTCACCTTGGAGTCCGTGCTTCGTGGGTCTCGAATTTACTTCTATGAGGGGGAAATGCCCGTGATTGATGGTGTTGATGAACCAGAAGGGTCGGGAGATTCTGAGTCTGTGTAGATTTGAATTTTTGTTTCTGTTTTCCCGTGGCTTTGGTCACGGGATTTTTTTTTCTTTCTTTTGATAATAAAAATATTATCCAAAACATTTGTAGTGTGATAACAAAAATATTATCTTTGTAATGTCATTAAGAAAAGAGCTCTTAAAATGACTGATGACAAAGGTCTAAATGACCAGATAGAAGAACTCCGTAAGGAGTTAGAAGCTGATCTTCTCTTCTATCTCCGTATGTACAAGGAACTCTCACAGAGAGGGAAGCGTATGAAAGCGGTGCTTGACAAGGAAATTAAGGAGATTGAAGATCGACTTAAAAAACTTGAATAGCAAAACAGGAAAGCCGCCCGGATTCGTCCGGGTGGCAATTCTTAAATTTTAAATTAAAGGTTATGAACGAGAAAGAGATGCTGAAAAAGATGAAAGAAGATTTCCGGAAGTTGAAAACGGAAGAAGAGCGGGAAAAGTTTGTCAAGGAATCAGGTGATAGGCTAGACAAGATGACGGACAAGGAAATGGAGCGTTTGACGGATGCAGTGGAGGTAGACTTGAAGGAGATGAAAGTTCGAGTTGATGAAATTTTAGTCCGAGAAAAAATGGAGGCCATATTGCCTATGATTTCTGTATCGTATCTTGCAAAACATTATTTCGGGAAATCGAGTTCGTGGTTGTATCAACGAATTAACGGGAATAAAGTACACGGGAAGCCGGCTAAGTTCACTCCACAGGAATTAGAGAAATTGAGATATGCGTTGAAGGAGATAAGTCAAAGTATAGCAGGGGTAACATTATGAAAATCAAAGTGTGGTAGAAGTAATAATGAATACAGCAAAAGAGTCTCAGAACATGGAAAAACAATTGGCTGATCTGTTGATGGCAATTTCATGGGATGATTTATCCCGGACTTATTTCGGAAAATCAAGTTCTTGGTTATATCATAAGATGGGTAGGCGGGATGGAAATGGAAAATCGACCAGTTTTACGGCTGAAGAGATTGAAGAGTTGAAAGGAGCCTTGCTTGATTTGTCTAATCGAATACGTCGGGCGGCAGAAAGTATTTAAGGTTACGAGAATATCCCCGGTTAAATGAAAGTCGCCCGTGGCCTTCGGGTACAAGTATTAAAAATGGATGCTGAATTAAGAGTAGCATCTTTATCATTCAAAACTTTTTGTACACATTGAAATTCCTAGGATATTCTAGGAATTTTTTTAGATTTTATTTGTTCGATGAACAATATTTAGAAAAATGGAAAATGTATTGACTTGGATAGGAAATATTATCTTACCTGCGGTTGCGATAGGTATATCTATTTTATTATCTCGTAAAACTTCGAAAGATGTGACTCGTCAGGTAGAAAGTATTAAACAGTTGGCTGAAAATCAGATAGATTTAATGCGAATGCAATTGGATGCCGAAATTCAAAAGAATAGACTTTTGGCGAAACAAGCATATGCAGAATGGCAAGAAATGAAGAAGTTACAGAATTTGCAGTTAGGAGCAGACTTTAGAAATCATAGGAAATGTAAAATTGAGGAAGAACGGCCTCGAAAGCAAATGGAGTTTTATGATACATATATTCAAAGTTTGAGTGAAATTAGTGGTAAATTGACCAAGCTCGAGGAAAAATTGAATAAATAATTGAAATGGGAATTTTCCCCGCTTTTGTTTTTTCGGAAATAATTTTCACGTTCGCAACGTTCAAAGTTTATTGTAGAAGGTGGAAATAGATCACTACGATTCACGTTAGGTGGATTTTTATCTATCAGGAAAGTACACGATAGTGTAAGATATAGCGGTGTATACCCCCGTGCCTATGTTGTAATGGCAGAGGTGAGCCTTCTACGGACATTGAACAACGGGACAGGTACACCGTTTTTTACCCTCCTCATGTAAGCCGAGATGTAAACCGAATAAATCATATTGGGGAATGAGATTAGTTTTCTGGGAATAGGGGGGGGTTAAAAAACGACAGATATTGTTTTTTTTGTATCTTTGTGTGAAGATGTTTTTAAGTTGTAACTAATACAAGAGTTTATGGAATCAAAATTATTTTTGTTTATTTTAAGTTACTTCTTGTTGGTAAGTTGTAACCAGGGAACAGTTCAAGAAAAAAATCTCGATGTTTTACTTGATACTTATTCTTTTAATGACAGTTTATACAATTGTATGATCACCGATTCTCGTTTTATTGAGTTGTGTGATTTGTCTCACGGGCTTGACTCTCTTTCATTCAACCCGGCTTTAGATAATTATGAACGGAGCAAAAAAGCCCTGTTTGTTTTTTATGATGCAGTAGATCAATATATTATGGAATCAAATATTGATAATTTGTTCATTTATATTAATCGGTATAATCAGAAATATAATGATACATTTTTGTCTAGAGCGATTGTTGATGGGGGACAGTTAGAGGAAGTTTTAATCATGCAGCAAAATGAAATTGTTGCTGCATGGAATAATATGTGGCGGGAATATGAATCAATGGAAAGTGGGTTAATCGGTTCATATGATCTTAAATGTGTGCGAACGAAACTTCTTTCCCACTTAACTAGTGGAATTGACGCATCTGTTTATAATGCTCTTCGTTTTGTTGTAACTGATAATGGAATTATGTGGAGAAACTATACAACAATATACGATATAAGAAAGCTTTTCGTCGTAAATAGTGGTATGGCTCCCGGCTCTGTGTTAGATAACTTGAATACATTGAGATCGAGAATGCGTGAGTTTTGGGTATCGAGAGCATTTGAAAGGTGTGCTGATTCAGGATCGGGTGGGGGGGGCACTACTACTCCTGGAGGAGGTGATAAAGATGACCCAGAATTAACACCGGAACAATTGCTTGCAAGAAGGCTAAAGTTTTTAAAAGAAGAATTGGGTCTTGATGTGAATACCATTTCATTAGATCCGTTTTATGAATTATGTAAACTTAATGAGCAGGAACTGGAGCTAGTATTGAAGTATCCCTTTGATGCTTTGAAAATAAGAGATAATGCGAAGTACGTGAGAGATATCGTTGTAGAGCAATACGGAATGAACGGTCATAATGATGTTTCTGACGCTTTTAGACATTGTTTTTTTGCTGCGTTAAATTCTATAACTTGTGGTTCAATTATGGCAAATCGTTTTGGGGATGCTCATGAAGCTGATCCAAATCAACCTGCGATAGAAAAAACTATGGATTTGCATAATAATAAAGTTGGTTATGATTTAATAAGGAATGATAGGGACAAGATAATAACGAAAGATAATTTAAAAGATCATGTGCTAAAAGCTGTTATGGATGGAGAATTGAAATATATTAAGGATGGGTCATTAGTTTCTTCTAGCCAATAAGAAAGTTTGAAAATATGAAAAGAATAATGTGCATTAGTATCATTGGTATCGTGATTATCGGTATCTGTTATATTTTTTTGAGGCATGATCCGTCAGAGAACGTGGTAAAATATTATAACACGAAGGAAATGACGTATGAGTATAGTGCAAAAGATGCTGTTACCAATTTAATTATGCGATTTGATGGTAAAATAGAATGTGATATTCACGTGACATTGACTTCACGAGAAGATGAAAAATTGATTCAACATTTTCTTGTAAAGAAGCAAAAGTTGAATAATTATACTATTCGGACGGACTGGTATTATTCGGATGTACAAATTGCTTTGAAGTCCGAGTGTCAAGATAATGAAGTAAAGTTAAAAATAACATCCTATTGAGTAAGACTAAGCTACCGGGTTAACCCGGTAGCTTAGAAGATACAGTTATTGATATATTTCGGGATGGGATATTCGTAAAATATTAAAATTTAGCCAATTAATTCATTGCAAAGATGATCGAGAAAGTCGAGGCAAGAGAGAAGAAGAGGAGTGCTTGAGAATGATGACAACGTGAAAAGGGGAAGATAAGAGCGCTTCCCCGGGAAAAATACGCACTGCCTTCACATTTTATCGTGTTTTTTCAAGAGTAGACTAGGGATACGTGTGAAAAAACTAAAACAGCCGCAATACTTTTTAGTGTTGCGGCTATTTTTAGGAATTTACTGAATATCCCTATTTAGAGTTTTCAAGATTTTCTTGTGAAAGGGGGAGGTTCTAATCAAAGAAATAGGGTGACTCCACCTAATTTTTTATGTGATCCATTCTGGATAACGAAGTTTCTTCGTGTGATAATTGGTTGATAGAGACATTGTATGGTTTGAACGGTATTCATGCCACGTTGATAGAAATGGAGGTAAGCAATGGATAATGAATGTTTGGTAAGGTTGACAACCGTCCGGGAGTGGTGTTCTAATGGTAGGAATGATAATGAAATGTATATGATCGTAACCTTTGATGGATCGGGGGAAGACGTGAATTTGAGTTATGATGAGATCGTGGCGATTCACGAGTTGACAGGACGAGTGATCCGGGAACGAGAGAGAAAGGAGGTTTGTCATGGCTGATTACCTGGTGACGTATAAATTTATCGGGTTGACTGGGGAGAAACTGAATAAATTGATTGATGAGATATTTGAAGAGATGGGAGTGATCCCGTTTCGTGTAGAGAAGAAATGATTTCTTTTTTGTTTTGGAATTGGGCGGTATTGGTGACAGTACCGCCTTTTTTGTCCTTTAAATGCAATCGCAAATATATCAATTTTAAGATTATTAATTACTTAAAATTGGATATATGGCAAAGAAAGCTACAACAACGAAAGAGAATCCGGAGGAGGAAAAATCTATTGGAATTACCCCGGAGATGGAAGAATTAAAAAAGCAAGTGGATGGTTTGAAGTTGGAGAATGAAGAATTGACGAAAGCAACGAAAGAGTGGAAGGAGAAATACGAGGAATTACTTGCAGAGGAACCGGAGTTCACTCCTGAGCCTTACTTGGTCGTGATCCCGTTCAAGGCAGGTGAGGCACAAGGAAATGAATTAATGTTGGCCATGCGGGGGTGGATGAAACATTTTAAAGAACAATTTAGAATCGTGGTTGTGGGTGACGTGGAAGATTTGGAATTGCCGGGTTTGGAAGGCGATTGTTTGGAGATCATGGTGATCCCTCACGAGTGCAAAACGGAAAATCCACCGCTCGATATTGTTTCGAAATTATTGTCCGTCGTGGAAGAATGTCCGGAGGTTGAAAATATCATCCTCACGAACGATGATATTTACCCGGTGAATGATTTTGATATTACCGAGGTGAAGATGTTAAAGGCTGATGGACTGTTGACTTCGGATAAAAAATGCGGGGAGTTGTACGCTTTGAATAGAGGCAAAACATTGAAAATGTTGCAGGAAAAGAAATTGCCCGTGTTTGACTACGGTTCGCACTTACCCATGTTTTTCGAGGTGGAAAAACTTTTAGACGTGATCGAGAAGTATGATTTGAAGAAAGAAGCGATGTTACTTAGTTCGTTGTATTTTAATACCGTGTTCCCTGGCAGAATCCCGATGATGCTTGATATGTCAAGGGATCATCTCAAGGTGATCGTGGGACGCAAGAATGCGAATTTGAGACTTTTGCGAGAATATATTCCTAAGAAAGTGTTTGTTAATAATTCGGTTTCCGGGTGGAGTGAGGATTTGGAAAAGATCATTTCTGAATTTGTATGAAAGAGGAAATTGTATCATGGTTGAAAAGTGGGTGCAATCTCGGAAAGGGGGTTGCACTCTACTTGCAATACGGGGATAATGCACGTTTTAAAAAGATGTTGCGTCTTGATCCTGGAAAGAATTTTTTTAAGTTGAAGTTGTTGCTTTGCCGTTTGGCCGAGTTGGAGGAAACGAATTATTCCGGTGCGATCCGGGAAATGGAACGGGATCGGTTCCGGGAGATGTATTCTTTCTTGTCGGATCGGGATTGCCCGAACGAGCTCAAAATATTGGCGGCAGATAAGATTACAACGTACTGGCGGATCGTTGAGTTACATGAGAAGATATTTCGCTGTGGTTCCGTGGAAGATTGTCTGGCCGTATCTTTTGAACTGGTAAACACGTTCATAGAGGATTATCGCATTAAACAGGAATTGGATTATTACAAGAATCATCACGGAATTCTGGGTAAACACCGGATATTCGAATCACAAAACCGTGTTGATAAAATGCGGAAAATGTCCGTGAAAGAGTTAATCCGGAAGGAAAAACAATTGCGGGACAACATTTGGCGTATTAAATCAGAGATTGCGAAGGGGGATAAACCATATTTATTGCATGAACGTGAACAACGCTTGAAAGAGAGGGAAAAGGAATTGGAACTCGTAACCCGGATGTTGAATGAATAGTAATATGAAAAAATCTATCAATTTAGAGGAAAGTATTTTGACTCTTCCCGATGATAAATACGAGGAGTTGGAACGCTTGTCCGCTTTGGGATATTCCGAGGCGGATATGGCGATGTATTTTGATGTGCCAAGGGATGATTTTTCAAGGGCGGCACTCGATCCGGAAAGCAAGATAAATTATCACATCCGGCGTGGGGTGTTAATGAGCGGGGCATTGGAACAAATGGGATTGCTTTCTGATGCGGAAAAAGGAAATGTTCAGGCGATACAAATGCTGTACAAGGTACGTTACAGGCGGCAGTTCGAGGTGGCGAAACGGGAAATACTGTATAATCTTGATATTGACGAGAAAGTATTTCAACGGTTGGAAAATTATATCGAATCCGGGTCACTGGGTAACTTGAAACCGGATGAAGCCATCTATATCGAGTTGCTCACGATGATGAACGCCATGCGTCGGAAATACGGTAGAGCGAAAACAATAAAATTCTTCTGTAAGCCTCCGTTTTCGTTTTCCTACGCCCAATCGAGGGATATGTTCGAGCAAGCGATAAATTTGTTTTACGTGGATTCAAAAGTTGAGAAAAAGGCCCTTCGAAACTTGAAAGCGGAACAATTGGAGGAGGCCGCTGAAATGGTGCGGGAGATGGCAACGAAACCAGAAGATTTCGAGGTGTACGGGAAGTTGATGAAATTGTCCGCAGAAATCCGTCAACTGAACTTACCCGATCCCCCGGAAATGCCTAAAGGAACATTTGATCGTCCTTACAAGGTTTACACGCTTGATCCGGCTTTGATTGGTATAAATAAACCGGATCGTAACGAGCTGGCCCGGCAAATAGATTCGATTGTCGGGGCAACGGAAGCCGAGAAAGAGAAAGCAAAACGGGATGCGGGGATTGTTGATGTTATACCTTTTGATGAGATGCTAAATGAGTACGAAGAAGAAACTAAATCTGAAAAGTAATAAAGTCGCTTTAATGTTTTCGAACTGGCTCGCCCAGCTCGTGGCGTTGATCAAGCCTCGTAACTTGTTCCTGGTGATCGGTCGAGGTGGGGGAAAGACAAATGATTTCCTGACAGAACGGTTGATGGATATGGTTTACGATATGCCGGGGGCCCCGGTGGCTCTCGTGTCGGATACCTACATGAACTTGCAAAAGAATATATTGCACGTGATCCTTGACGGGTTGGAACGCAAAGGATGGATGGAAGGGGTTCATTATGTGATCGAGAAGGAACCGCCAGAGGTGACGGAAGAAATGCTAAAAGCGTGTCCGGAAGAATTTAAAGAACATTTGTGGAAGCCTTATAACCGGATTCTCTCGTACAAGCACAAAATTATATTCTTTACCGGGTTTAATATCACGTTGGTTAGTCTGGATCGCCCTTCAGCCGCGGCGGGTAATTCTTACGTGCATATTATCGGGGACGAGGTGAAATTCTTTCCAGAGGCAAAAATCGCAAAACTGACGAAGGCTCTCCGGGGATATTACGTGAAGTACGGGGATAGCGTTTATTACCGGGGGCAGACGTTTACAACGGATATGCCGAACATTAATAATGTCGGGGAATACGATTGGATTTTGAAACAAGCCTCCCGGATGAAGAAGGAGAGCGTCATGAATATTTTGAAAGTGGCTTTCGTGATGAACGAGGTGACGGAGGAATTGATCGTGGCGAAAGAGGGTGGCGATCCGGTGGAGATAAAAAATAAACAACGGCTTTATGATCGTTGGAAACAACGTTATGATGCGGTACGGTTGAAATCCACGTTCTTTTATATCGCCTCTTCTTATATTAACGCTGATATTTTACGTCCGGAGTATTTCGAGGATGAGTTTGAGGGTAATTTGGAGGACGTGTTGACCGCTATATTATCCACGAAACCGAGGTTGGCGGCGGGAAACAAGTTCTATGCAGCCGTGACCTCGATAAATTTCTACGGGGATGGAACGTCTTCCAAATACGCGGCAGAGTTTGGGATTCGTGACGAGGAAGATTGTAGGATATTGAAGTACTTGCGGAAAGATGAACCGATCGAAATCGGGATTGATTTCGGGAATATGATTTCTATCTCGATAGGACAGGAACAGGGGAAAGACTTTCGTGTTCTTAAAACATTATACACGTTACCCCCGGAGTGGATTCGAGAGGCTGCGGATAAATTCCTGCGTTATTTCGCTTATCACGATTGTAAGAAAGTTGCGATGTTCTATGATCGTGCGGGGAATCAATACGAGAAGGTGAAACAGGATTTGGCGGGTAAGTTGAAACAGGCTATCGAGAAGGATAGAAATGGGAAGAGGACGGGATGGACGGTGACGCTGGAATCAAGGAATCAGGGTACTATTTATACCTGGGATGAGTATGATTTCATGATGGAATTATTCTCCGGCAAGAACCTGAATTTACCTAACGTGTTAATTGATATGTACCATGCCAAGCCGTTGAAATGCTCGTTGGAGATAACTCCGACCAAGATCGTTGAATTTAAAGGTAAGAAGAGGATCAGCAAGGATAAACGTTCGGAGAAACTCCCCGCTCATCGTTTGCCTTATGAATCGACGAACTTCTCGGATTCGTTTAAATATTTAATGATGAGAAAGAAGTGGGTTAAACATACCAAGGTGAAGTCTAGTAATGTATCGTTGAGTGCGGGGTGATCTTGCACTCTTTTCCTTGGGGTGGTGAGGTAAAAGATGGTTAGATTCTTTTGAAAGTTAGCTGTAAAGTTTAAGCAGGTTGCCTGCGGCGGGGAGTGTGGTGTAAAACGGTGTTTTCAAATATGTTGTCATATATCATGGGGTAGGTAAGGATTTGCAATCGTGAATCAAGAAGGGGGCGGCCGGGGTTCAATCGGTTCAGAATTTCCGTGAAAAACGGAAATTTGAGCCTAATGTTTTGATTATTAGTGTGTAATTTGTAATCATTCTAAAAAAAGACCTCGAAAGATGGCCTGTAAAGAATAAATATTGGCTTTTTGAGGTTTGAAGATAAAAAATAATTTTACTCGGTTACACGTGTTATTTTTAAACGTGTATTCGTGTGATTGTGTGTAAGTGGTTGTTTAATATTGTGTTACTGCCTTGGAAGGTCTTGTTTTGTCTCGGAAAAGTTTGTAACTTTATGGTACAGAAAGAGAAAAAGAAGTGATCAACCCGCCAGTCGATCACTTCGTAACTCAAAGATGAATGTTTAACCCCAAATCTTTAAGTCATGAACAAAAATACAACAATTATCGAGAGAAGAAAAGAATTAATCGAAGTTTCTAAAATGGCAAAGGCCATGAGAGCCGCGGAAGAAATAGACGGAACGATTAATTACGTGTTATTGAATTATATATATAAAACTGAAAACGCTAACGAGTTCAAAACATTCGAGGAGTGGCAAAAGGAAGGGTTTGGTGTGCGTAAAGGGGCGAAAGCGTTCGTGGCGTGGGGAAAGCCGAGAGAGAAAAAAACAGATCGTGGAGACGTGGTAAAATATTACCCGATCACTTATTTGTTTTCGGATTTACAGGTTTACAAGAGAAAAAGAGAAATAGGAGTTAAGGAGGCGGGGATCAAGTATGAGAATTTTGTTGGTGAAATAAAAGTTTCTTATAAACGACATTCAAGCCCAGTTAGAACACGGGTAAACGGTGCAAGTCAAGTCAACGAGGTATTGAGAGAGGTTTGGAATGATGATCTTGATTACAGGGAATCGTTTTACGTGTTGGCAATGAATAATCAGTGTGATATACTGGGATACGCGGAGCTTTTTAAAGGTGGTGTGTCTTCCACGATTGTAGATGAAAGGATGGTGTTTCAGTTACTTTTGAACGTGAACGCGACGGGGTTTATCGTGGCGCATAATCATCCGAGCGGTACACTTCGTCCGAGTAATCCCGATCGAGAATTGACAAAAAGACTTTCGGCTTGTGGTAAGCTGTTTAATATAGGACTTATGGATCATTTAATACTGGCGGGAGATTCTTATTATTCTTTCGCGGAAAACGGGGAAATTTAAACCGTTAGAATCATTCTTTTCGTGAGGCTCTTCTTCCTAAAACGGGGGGAAGGGCTTTTTGTATGGGGCTACTTTTTATTATTCCGAAGCCATAACAAAAAGTAGCAAAAACTAGGCTTTCCCCACGCTTTGGGCCGTTGGAAATGGATTTTTTTGTCCTTTATCCCGTGATATTCACGGGGTATTTTTATATCATGAAATTGTATGAAGCCATAAAAAAGATGCGCCAGTTGACGGCGGAAGGGAAGTCTTTCTCGATGGCCTTCATGAGCCTGAATATGTCGGAGATGAAATCCGAGGGGGTCGTGGAGGTCGATCATGCTCGTTTACGTAAGAAAGCGGATGCGAAAACCTATCGAAATGCAGATTTCTTGATTCCTTACATGGATTTGGATAAAGGGGAGGCTAGGCAATTTTATCTTCCTCTTTTGATGATGTTTAACGGTGAAAAAATTACGATACGATGAAAAACGTGGAAATAAACAGGGTCGGCAATACCCGGTTCGTGAATATTCCGGGGGTTGGAGTGGGAATGTATTCGGGAATGGTTGGAACATTCTCTGCCGGGAATCTCTCGAAAACTTGGGAGGTTGAACCGGAGATTGTTTCGGGGAAAGAGGTGGTCCCTTATGGGGTGGATAATAATCTCCCTTCTTTTGTCCGGGATATGTTGGATGAAAATAATCTGGCTCCCGGTATCTTGGAACGAGAAAAAGGGTTGTTGTACGGTCAAGGACCGGAACTTTACAAGAAAGTTTACGAGAACGGGGAGGTGATCCGGGAGTGGGGAAGTGATGCTAAGATATGGGAATGGTTGGAGTCGTGGGATTATCTTCGCTATATAGAGATGGCGATTACCGAGTACAAGTATTTACACGGTTATTTCGTGAAACATTTCCCGACACGAGGAAAAAGGATCGGTAAGGAGGCTAAAATTGCCCGTTTGGAGGTGATTCCCGGTGTAAATGCACGTTTGGGGTGGGTGGATAGTAGGAAATTAGAAGACGTGAGGGAAATATACGTGGGGGATTTTGAAAATAATTGTATATCGGGAATTGCAACGTACCCGGTGTATGATAAGAATGATCCGTTTCGAACTGTTTCGATTTCATATCACAATAGTTATTCCTATGCCCGGTCTTTGTATTCCATTCCTTCGTTTTGGGGTTCTCGTAACTGGATCATGCGTTCGTCAGACGTTCCACAGGTGTTGAAATATATCACGGAAAATTCGATAAACGTGGCGTTTCATATTGAATCCCCGGCAGAGTATTGGGATATACAAAAGGATAAGATCGAGCAACGATGTACCCGGATCGGGATAGAGTATAATGATGAAATGTTGGAAGAGCATAAAGATGAAGTGTTGCGTTCGTTAGCAAATGCCTTGTCGGGAAAGAAAAATGTGGGGAAGTTCTTTCACACTATATCTCTGAAAGATGATGAAGGGAAAATTTGGGAATGGAAGATTACCCCGATTGATCAGAAGATAAAAGATTTTATCGAGGCCCAGATACGGGTAAGCGAGAAGGCGGATAGTGCTACCACTTCGGGGATTGGATTACACCCGGCATTATCAAATATCATGGTGGATGGTAAATTATCCTCGGGTTCAGAAATGCTGTACGCCTTGAAATTGTACCTGGCATCAGACACTACGATCCCGGAGGAAATTATTTTGCAGGCATTGAACGAAACGATTCGTTTAAATTTCCCCGGTACTCCGTGGAGGGTTGGTTTTTATCATAAAATCGTACTTCGGGAGGAAGATGTTGCACCAAAAGATAGAGTAAAACAGAACGTGTGATGAAGATATTATTTGAAAATATAGAGGAATTTCGGGCGTGTGTACCTTGGTTGTATGCCACGGCCAAATTAGATTCGTTCATGTTGGATATAGAACTGGCCACGGAAGATTTAATCGAAGTGTTGGGAGAGGAAATTTATGATCGAGTGTTGAAGGCCTATAATGACGGGGAACAACAAGAGTTAGATATGGAGTTGATTCGTCGTTTCCAGCTCCCGATAGCGTTGAACGCTTATTTATCATGGTCACGAAATCAAGATGTTTCTCATGAAGAGGACGGGCGTAAGGTGAAAATTGACAAGGAATCGGAAAGTCTGCCGTGGCAATGGATGTTAGATCGGGATGACGCGGGTATCAGGGATAAAGCCGGGAAAGCGGTTGATCGCCTGATCGCTTTCCTGGATAAAAATGTCGAGTCCATCGTGGAGTGGAAGGAATCGGATCAGCGTAAGGATATGAGATCGTTATTCGTGAGTAACGCTACCGAGTTTGATAACGTGATCCCGATAGATAGGAGTCGTTATTTCTTTTTGCGGGTGTTGCCGTTTGTTCGCTCCGTGGATCGGGATATGGTAAAATATATCGGGAAAGAACGTTACGATGCAATAAAGGATTCGATGCGAACGGGTACGCCTTCCGGGGAACAGGAACGAGTGATCGAGTTGTGCCGGGAAGTGGTTCCTCATTTGGTCATGGCGAAAGCCGTGCGTCGCTTTTCCGTGAAAGTGTTACCAGATTCCGTGGTCACTCGTTTTGATTCGGAACGGCAGACAGGAGATGCGAGTTTGCCGGCTTCACAGGATTTAATCGGAATCATGGAAAATGTTTATACCGGGGATGCTCAACGGGGGATCGTGGAATTACAAGATTATATAAAAGAGATCACCCCGGGGGATGGAACCGTGTACGTGAGAAAGAAAACGGACTATAATCAAGAAAAATTTTTCACGGTATGAACGTGATCGAGATTCCGGAAATCGGGAAGAAAGTTTCTTATCCTTCTTGTTGGGAGGAATTGAACCGGGAACAATTATTGTTTATTATCCGGCAGGGATTACGTTTGATCGCGGGAGAAACGAGCGTGTTGGAGTTTAAAGTGTTGGTGTTTTATCATCTTGCCGGGATCAAGCGAGGAAGGAAACATAACAGGCGAGACAAATTCTTGACAAGGGAAGAGTATGAACAGAAGTACGGGAATGTTGTGTTAGCGGCAGAAACCGTGTCGTTCGTGTTTTCCGAGATGGATGGCGAGTTGGTATTCAATTTTGATTGCGTGACTAATTTATTGCCTACTGTTCGAATCGGGCGGGAGGTTCTTCATGGTCCGGACACGGCATTGTTTAATATTACTTTCGGGGAATACCAGGTGGCGGATGATTATTATCGTAAATACATGGAAAGCAAAGATGAAAGTGATTTGAATGCTTTGTGCGCGGTATTATATCGTCCCGCTCGATCGGGGATTGAATCGGGTGATATTCGGGAAGAGTTTAACCCCCACGTTTGTTTGAAACGAGCGGGGAAATTTCGAAAATTGAGTTTTGAGGAGCGATTCGTGATCCTGTCGTGGTTCTCGGCCTGTGATCATTACTTTAAATCAGGTGAGATTGAAATTGACGGGCGTTTGATCTCGTTGGCTCCATTGTTTAAACAGGCGAGTGATTCGGGAGAGGAAGATAATTCCGAGGGATTGGGATTGACGGGAATATTACTTGGGATTGCTGAAAACGGGGTGTTTGGAACGGTTGAAGAGGTGAAACGGACAAACTTGTATTCGGTTTTGTTGCGTTTGTATTTATGGTATTTGGATAATAAACGTTTAGAAAAGATGTACGCTAATGGTAAATCTAAGTGAATATAAAGATTATTGTACAGGATTGTTGGAGTTGATCGGGGCTGATGAACTCGTCATGGTGGTACAGGAGGAGCATTTGAAAAAGAGGTTAAGAGACGAGACGGGAGTGATCATGGTGGCGGTTTACCCGACAATCGGTAGCACGGGAAACGAGGATAACATGGGAGATAATAATACTATTCTTTTGTTCGTGCTGGAATATACCGGGAAAACTTCCGTGTCACGGGATAACGAGTTCGAGAGTTATGAACGTTTACAGGGGTTGGCCGGGAAAATCCGGGATAGGTTAATCGAGGATTCGGATGCGGGGCATAATTTGTTACGGAATCTTGACCGGGCTTCCATCGAGATAGAACCGGAGTGGAATATTGCTGGGGCGTATAATGGTTGGTCAATAGCGTTTAGTTTTGAGAATTAGAGCGGGAAATTTTCCCGCTTTTTTTTGTTTTTACTGTTATCTTCTATTTGTTAAATCGTTGATTTTGATTCAAGTATCTGATTATCAATAAAATATGTGATTATTTTTTTGGAGAATTGAAATTGTTTTATTTATCTTTGTTGTGTTAAATTTAAAACATATAGTTAATAATAAAACAATGAAACATGGAACAGAAATTTGAATTTAAGGGGAATTTAGTCAGGCTGAAGACAGATGAAAATGAGCAATATTGGTTTGCTGGTATTGATGTATGTAATATTTTAGGATATGCAGATTCCTATCAAAAAATTAAAAGTTTGGATGAAGATGAATATAGGCTTGACCGTATTATAGACGGTCAAGGTAAGCAAAAAGAGACCTTGACCGTGAATGAATTTGGTTTGTATTCTTTAATCTTAACAAGTACTAAACCAGAAGCGAGAGAATTTAAACGTTGGATAACACATGAAGTATTACCGGCAATACGTAAGGCGGGACGTTACACGACGGATCAAGAACGGGATAGAGAGGAAGCTATATTAAAAATGACGGGTAAACTTCGATCTCTAACTGTTGAAAAAGAAGAACTTCAACGAAAACTAAACGAAAAGCGAAAGATTATTGAGAAAACATCGATTCAGTTGATGCAACTATTAGAATCTGACTTCCGGCAATTTAAACTACCATTTGCAGATTAATAGATTAATGATAAAGCGGGATTTTTCCCGCTTTTGTTTTGTTTTTTCGGAAATAATTCTCACCTTCGCAACGTTCAAAGTTTATTGTAGAAGGTGGAGATAGACCACCACGATTCACGTTAGGTGGATTTTTTATATCTATCAGGAAAGTACACGATTGTGTAAGATATAGCGGTGTATACCCCCGTGCCGATGCTGTAATGGCAGAGGCGAGCCTTCTACAGACTTTGAACAACGGGACAGGTACACCGTTTTTTTGTGCCTATAAGTTCAAAAATGTAGAATTATGAGTAAGAAAGAATTGCTAAGGAAGTTTGTCGTTGATCTAGAAACGATACTTCGAGATTTTAACAGGGAATTCGGGTATATAACGGATTTACCTATTGATAGTCATGTTGAAAATTTTCAAGATGAAATATGTGCCGCGGTGGATTCTGTTTTAGGGATTTATACTCGTGTGATGTTGTCGGAGATAGATGATGTTGTTTTCAAGGAAGGGGGTGAGCGATGAGTTTAAGAAGGGAAATACGTTTGGTGCATACACGGAGGATTAGTACTAAGGAACGTGAAAATAGCGAGTATTACGAGTTTGAGCTTGATGGCAATATTGTTTGCGAGGTGTTTGATGACGAGGATTTATTGGTGATCCGGGAGTTGATAGATCAAGTGGTAGCGGAGAAGGAGGGAAAGGAGGTTCATCATGGCTGATTATTTGGTAACGTATAAATTTATCGGGTTGACCAGGGAGGAACTGGATAAATTGATTGATGAGATATTTGAAGAGATAGGGATTGTTCCGCTTCGGGTGGAAAAGGTGGAGGAATAGTTGTATATTAGCGGCAACAATATTAAAACGGAGAGGTTATGGAAGGTGTATTATCTATCGTGCTGGTGGTGGCGGCGATCGCATCCTTGGTTTTCGCGGTGGTGATGGCTATACGTTCCGGCCGAGGTGGAGAGGTGGACGAGGAAAAGATGGAGCGGCGATTTGAGATCGTGTGCGGGGTGATCGTGCTGGGAGTGATTGGTGCGGTGGCGTGGTGGTTGGAGTTAGGGGGAATCGTGTTGGTGTTGTTGGCCGTGTTGTTGCTGAAGGGGGGACTTGTGCAGGTGTTAATGAGGATGTGGTGGTTGTTGATCGTGTTGGGGATGGTGGGGTTGTTGATTGCGCTGGTTTAAGTGAAAATAATAATTAGAATTTGCATGAGCGGGGAGTGATCCCCGCTTTTTTTGTCCTTTAGTTACTGGTGTTTCTCTTGTAACTTGCTTTCATGGATAGGATTGTAGAACAAAAATTTGTCGAGAAGGTTCTTCAACATCAAGGTAATAGGTTGTTGAAAAATCAAGGACGTGCGCTTTACGTGAAAGCTCGTTTCCGATCCGGGAGATTGGAAAAGGCACGTTCTGTTTCCGTGTCGGGAGGTGATGATTTGAGTGGAGAGTTAGTATTTAGCCACGTGGATTATGAACGTTTCTTGGATATGAAACGAGTGATTCAAATGAAGAATGGTAGAACTCGCCGAAGGACTGGATATAAAATTCATAATCGGTTTGTTTACGGGCATTTCTTGGCGATCGCTAAACAGTTAAGCGTCGGTTTTACGGAGAGCGTGAGAGATAAAATTAGAGCAGAACTAAAGGCAGAATAATGGGTAAAAAGATTGTTGACGAGGATATGCGCCTGAACATTAAGATTAATGGGAACGAGGCGAAAAATGAACTTTTCGAGTTGGAAGAGAAGGTTCGTGATCTGAGGGGTGAGAATGATAAACTGGAAAAATCCATTGATAAATACGGGAAGCAGATCGAGCGAAACGAGAAACAGGTGGCGAAATATACCAAAACGTTAGAAAAGGAACGGGAAAATGTGGCGAAACAGGAAAAAGCGTATGCCTCGGCTCGTTCTAGTATGACAACCATGTATAATTCCTATAAAAAGTTAGATCAAGCGGGTAAAGAATCAAAGTATGGCCAACGTTTGCTTGAGGATATTCGAAAGCAGGAAGAAATTGTTCGTAGAAGTGGAGAGTCCGGGAGAAAGTCCGTGTTAGCCGTGGAAAATTTGGAAAAAAGTTTGAAGAGGCTGGAAGCGGAAAACACGAAATTGATTAAAAGACGTGAGGAGGATACCGCAACGTTGAAGCGGAACAGGGCAGAGCTGGAGGCCAACGGGGGAAAGGTGGAGAGGTTATGGAAGAATTTGGATATAACAACTCTTTCGATCGAGGAATTGAACCGGGAGATAACGAAAACCGGGGCTTTGTTCCGGAGGACAGACCCGAATGATCCCAAGTGGAAAGAATATCAACGAACTTTGGTTGCTCTGCGGAAAAGACATACTGAACTGAGTGCCCAAGCCCAAGCGACTCACGGTTTTTTGTGTCGTGTCGCTGATGGTGTAAATAAATATTGGAATCTGGTGGTGTCTGGAATGGCTTCGTTTACCGGAATAATCTTCGGGATCAAATCGGCGATAAACAAGTATGTTGAATTCACGGATGTTATTGCGGATGTGCAGAAGACGACGAATCTGGCGAAAGAGGAGGTGATCGAGCTGGGCGAGGAGTTGAAAAAATATGACACTCGTTCGGCACAGGAGGAGTTGATGGGTTTGGCCCGGATCGGGGGGAAGTTGGGTATAGAGGGGAGGGATAACCTGTTGGGATTCGTTCGGGCGGCGGACAAGATTAACGTGGCGTTGAAGGAGGATTTGGGGGGTGACACGGAGGAAGCGATCCGGCAGGTGGGGAAGATCGTGGATATTTTCAAGGTGAAGGATCAGTTCGGGATCGAGGCAGGAATGTTGAAAGTGGGTTCCGTGATTAATGAGCTGGGGATGGCGAGCACGGCGAACGAGGGGTATATTGTTGAATTCACGAAACGGGTGGCGGGAATTGCTCCTATCACGAAAGTGCAGGTTCCGGCCGTGATGGGGTTGGCGGCGACATTAGATAAATTCGGTCAGACCTCGGAGGTGTCCAGTACCGTTTATTCGCAGGTGATGACGCAAATGTTTAAGAAAACAGGAACGTACGCGAAGATCGCGGGAATGGAAATAAAGGAGTTTTCCGGGTTGTTACATAAAGATGCGAACGAGGCCTTTTTGCGTGTCATGGAGGGATTGAGAGGTAACGAGGGCGAGATTGAAAAGATGATCGCCAGTATGGGAGATATGGGGATGGAAGGGAAACGGGCTGTTGGCGTGTTGGGGGTTTTGGCTAATAATACAGAGGTTTTACGTGCGCAACAAAGATTGGCGAACGAGGCTTTTGACGAGGGAATTTCTTTGACAAACGAGTTCGAGGTTAAAAATAGTAACTTGGCGGCACAAAGGGCGAAAGCTAAAAAGGATTTGGACGAAAGGATCAAGCAACTGGGAGAAAAGTTGTATCCCTTGATGACTCACGGTATGAGTTTGATGAGATTAACCGTGAGTACCTTGGAAGTGCTGGTCGATTTGGTCACGAAACATGGAGGGAAAATATTATGGTTGACGGGGGTTCTCGGTACCTATTGGACGGTACAAAAGGGTGTTGTTGCCTGGAGGAAGATTGAAGAGGCGTTGGTTTTGAAGGCGATCAGTTTGGGAGTGCAGGAGATTGATAGTTTGAAAAGACGGCAAGTAGCCTGGTTGGTTTTCTCTGGTGGAATAAAGCAAGCGACGATGGCGATGAGATCTTTCATGGTATCGCTGGTAACGAATCCTGTCGGAATAATCACGTTATCAATATTGAGTTTAGGTACCGCTTTTTACAAGGCTTATCAAATTATTGATGAGACGACCGGGGGGATTCGTCGTTCGTTGAAACGAGTGCAAGAGGCACAGCGAGAGTTTGCCCGGGAGTCGACGATGGAGCAAATGGCTATTGATAGGTTGTTTGGAAAGCTGGATGCGCTAACGAAGGGTACGAGCGAGTATCAGAAGGTGAAGGATGAGATATTGAGCAAGTACGGGCAGTATTTGAATGGATTGAGTGCAGAGATTCAAGCGTTGGATGACGTGAAAGGGGCTTACGAGGCTATATCAACGGCCGCTAAACAGGCGGCGAGGGATAGGGCAATTGATACCGCAACCACGAAAGCAACGGAGGCTTACGTGGTGGTAGAAGTTGAGAACCTAGAAAAAATCCGGGAGGCATTGCAAAAGACTTTTGATCCACGAGAGTCTGCGAGATATTTCGAACAGATTAAGGCCGCGATGCAGGAAGGGGGAACGATCCCGGAAGATTTGCAACAATTGATAGATGAAACGTTCACGACAGAACACGTGTTGTTCATGGATAAGTTTACATCGCATATATACAAAACAAACCCGGTTCAAGAAGCGATAAATGCTATTCGTGCTGGAAAAACAACTTTACAAAGGGAAATTGATTCCGTGAACGAGTTACTTGCAAATGTTGGTGGTCGTAAAAATAATGTCGATCCTTTAGGGCTTGAAAATGAGATGGAGGTTATTGATTACGTTTCGCCAAAGGGTGGTAATACGAGTTCTATTGAAAATCAGATGATTGCTTTAAAAGATAGATATGCTCAAAGGTTGATCACGCAAGAAGAATATGAAAATAAACTTGATGCGTTGGAATTGGCTCATCTTGAATATCGTTTGAAAAACGAGGACATGAACGAGGAGAAACGAGTTGAGTTAAGACAGAAGATTGCCGATAAAAAATTGGAGATTGCCGAGAAAGCGAGAAGGAAAGAGGAACGAGTGGGTGCGATCATCGAGGCTAAAAGTGATCCGGTTTTGAAGGAGGAAAACGCTTATCGGAAGAGATTGGAGCAGGCTGGGTTGTTCGGGAAAAAACGGGAAGATTTGACGGAAAAACAATTGCAGGCGTTGGAAATCTTGGAACGAGAGCATGAGGCTAACAAGGATAAAATTTTGAAGGATGCCCGGAAAAAACAAACGGAGGAGTACATGAAGGGAATAGATGAACGGATCAAGAACCTGCAACTGGGGCAGAGCATGGAGATCATGGAGTTACAAATGGCTCAAAGTGCGGAATTGGAAGGTTTTTCCGGGTCATTATTTCAACGTCAGGAACTTTTAAAGGAGCATCAACGTCAAGAATTAGCATTGTCGGAAACTCATGCGGGGGAGATGATTGCTTTACTCGGGGAGATATTTGGAGAGGTCGAGAGCAAAGAAGGTGGTTCGGGAGAAATGGTGTTGACCGAGCAACAGAAAAATGAGTTGAAGAAACGATTGGCCGAGGTTGGCTTATCTCTCTCGAAATTGAAAATATCACGGGAGGAACTGGATAAGAAGAAACAGACGGATTTTGATGTTCTAGGTATGAACGCTTCGAAGTGGGAAGAGTTTTTCAATAATTTAAGACAGGGAAAAGCGGGAATCGAGGAAATCGAATTTGCCGTGGGAACGTTGGGAAATGCTTGGTCTGCCTACACGAAATTACGAGCAGCGCAGACGCAAAAGGAGCTTAAACAATACGAGCAAAAAACGAAAAAAGAGAAAGCCGAGTTGGATAAGAAACTGGATTCCGGACAGATTTCACAGGAACAATATAACGCACGAGTATCGCAGTTGGATGCGGATTTGGACGCGAAAAAAGAGAAGTTGGAGAAAGAGCAACGTGAACGGGAGAGAACGCAGGCGATATTCTCGACAACGGTAAGTACTGCCGTGGCCGTGGCGAAAGCTTGGGAGTTGGGGCCGATCCTTGGCCCGGTTCTGGCAGCTTTGGCCGCCGCTATGGGTGTCGTGCAGATTGCAACGATTAAGGCGGCGCAGTACGCGACAGGAAAGTATCCAGTGATCGGGGAGGATGATGGACGAAGATATGAAGCTAATTATGTGGGGAATCGAATCCAAACTGGGGTATATGATCAACCGACGTTAGGATTGTTCTCGGAGAAGGAGCCGGAAATGGTGGTAGATGGTAACACGACTCGGAAATTGATATTGAATTATCCACGGGTGTACAGGAGCATTATTGATATATCACGGGGACGAGTTCCCCAGTTTGCCGGGGGACGGTACCCGACAGGTAGTTCTACGATTTCATCGGGAACTTTTGATGTGGGAGGCAGTGATCCGGCGATGAACCGATTATTGGAGAAGAATATCGAGATGATGAATCGGTTGATGAATATGGAGTTCTCGATCCCGATGTACGGGAATAATGGTTTGGTTAAGAAGATAAAGAAGGCACAGGATTATGAACGAGGTACTAAAACTGGAAGAGGATGAGCTTGCAAGTGAAAATTAATTCAAAAGCGGTACGGTTGCCGGAAGGTTTTGAACTGGCGATTAATTTGAAAAATAACTTACTGGATGGGGATCGGGAAGATGCGACATACCCGATGGAAGTTAATTTGGCATCGAATAGACAGGTTTTCGGGTTCGTGGATCGTACCCACACGGATATGACGGAAAAGTTACAGGCAGGAGTGAGTTTTGGTCCGTATCAGTTATTGAATGGGCAATGCGTGTTGACAGATGTCGGGGATGGCAACGTGGAGTTTTACATTTCAACAGAGAAAAACTCTTTTTGGGGGAAAGCGAGAGATTGGATGCTGGATGAGTCATGTTGGGGGCAATTCACATACAGTCCGGGTAATAGAGTGAACACGTTGGAACAATTTTACAAGAGTTTGAAAGAACGGATGGATTACGTGGTGTGCCCTGTTCGAGATTCATATATAAAGAATTCGTTGGATACGGAAGTGGATTTTTATAATTACTTGGAACCGGGAGAGGAATATTTTAGTTCGAGTTACCAGATAAAGCCGATCTATTTTACTCCTTTTTTGAGGGTGACAGTGGTTGTAAAAAGGGTTTTGGAGAGTATGGGATACACGATAGGTGTGGATGAATTTTCCAGTGATGAAAATTTGAAAGATTTGTTGATTATCTGCCGAAGGAACCCGATAGACGTGAACCGGGGATCGGAGGTTGCGGATAAATATCGATACGGGGAACATTTACCACGTATTTCTGTTTATGATTTCTTACGTGAGATTGAGAATAAATTCGGGTATAATTTTATCGTGGATGAAACCACGAAGAATGTAGATATTCGTCGATTAAATCTTTCGTTGGAAAAAGAGGTGAAGGTACTTGATGGGGTGGCTAAACATTTTCTTTCAGATGAAGATCGGGTAACGGGAATTATTTACAAGGATGCTAGTAGTAATGACGAATTGGTGAAGTCGCTCGAATATTTCCTAAGTTATGTTTTTGGAGAGGAAGAAGATGCGGAAACGGTGGAATGTATTTCAACGATCGTGGGGGTTGCATCGGACGTGAAGACATTCGTGAGGCCGAATGTTAAACCTGATTACAAGTATGAATATCGTTTTGCGGCATTTCAAGAGGAGTTTGGGGATGGGTATGAATGCGTGGAGCAGGTTTCGAAAGAATTGCGATTTTCTATTTACCGGGGTATGATCAAGTCGGTACCGGTGGATGGATCGGGAAGGTCTTACGAGTTTTATTATCCCGTGGCAAGCCCTATCGCCGAGTCCGATGAGAATGGAACATTCTCGCTATTGTGGAATGGGGTTGATGACGGTCTAAGTGAGTATGTGAAGGAACGAGCCTTGTTATTAATCGGTGCGGGACAATATCACGAATTTTACGTTTGTCCTGATATTAAAAATTTAGACAACTTGCAAGATTTTTTTTCATGTGTTCTGGTCATCCGGAATAGGAGATATATGTGTTACGAACAGGAAATAGTGTTGAATGGGAACTCTATTGTTTCGCATCTAGTACGGTGTTATCCTCTTTAAATTGTCCTTTATATAATTAGTTTGTTGAGTAGTTTAGAGGTAAAATTAAAGCGATGAAAATAATTCAACAACCAGATATTTTAAGTTTTGCCGGAAACGTGAATGATTTCGTGATAGAAGATGTTGCGAAGTCTCTTACGTTTAAATTGAGTGTGGATGAAACGGTAGTCGTGAGCGAGGTCTATATGGCAGATGGGGACGTGGTACGGGTGTCAACGAAAGATATTGTGGATTGTTTCCTGTCAATATCGATTCCACAGGCCGATTCAGATTATATGATTCAATCTCTAGCGGTAAAAAAATTCAGGGCCGAGATCGAAGATACCGTGATCGAGTTTTCCGTGGTGAAAGGAGGAATATCAAACGTGGCAGAAAGTTCTGCTGTATTTTTGAAAACGCAATGGTTGACATTACAACCCCAGGAGAAGAGGATCGTGATGCATCAGCCAGAATATTTGTCGTATTATGCGGTGGTAACAGGTTCCGTAAAAATGACTGTTTATTTTGCTGATGGATCGGTGAATGAAACATTGTTAGTTTTACAGGCTGGACAACTGTACACGATAGATGTTTCTTACTTGAAAATATCGAGCAAATTTGAACGGGCAGTAGGATGTTATGATGTTTGGGTTGAGAATGAGTCCGGACAGAGGTTGACCTACGTGCAGCGTTATATATTGAGTGTTTCAAACACGGCAGTAAACGTGTACTTGTTTGAAAACACTCTAGGCGGAATTGATTCGGTTGTTTTTACCGGGGACTTCACGGAGAAGATTCAAACGGAAGGAACGGTAACAACGGTATTGGAGGAGTCAACCGATAGTGATATTGATTTGAATTTTTCTTGCGAGCAAAATACGGGGTTCATACCTTCGATTGATTATGCTAGATGGTTACGAAGCTTTTTCGTGTCAAAACAACGTTATCATGTTGCTGGGGCTTTGAGACGGATATATTTACGTGAGTCGGAGAATGGTTTTACAAAAAACTCGTTGAACGATTTCACGTTTGAATTTTTTTATTCAAAACAGACAAAATATGATGTTGTTACTCGTAACAGGGATGATTTACCTCATTTATTAGAGTTCCCGGAGGTGGACTCGATCCCTTTTCTCGCCCCGCGATTGGCTGAATTCCCGATCGCGGTAGTTGCGGATGATTTGATGCTTCCGGTTCAGTATGCGTTTGAAAATGCTTGGCGGCGAATTTCGATTGCTGCAATTACTCAAGCGGTTTCAGAGGGGGCGATTGATAAGATTGATCTGTCATCGTACTGGAAAAAAACAGAGTTGGTGAGGGAAGGATTATATTTGAAATTCTTGGATAAGTATATCCGGGCAAAATTTGCGGATGATAGTGAGTTGTGGGACGGGAAGACTTTTTCTGATTGGTTTGATCAAGCCCTTCGAAAAACGGATTCCCCGGAATTTATCTCCATTTTGGCGAATTATCTCAAATCTAAAGATTTTGTTTCCGGCTTGACGGGGTATAAAGTGGGAGTTGACACGGAGGTGGAGACGTTGAAAGTGCGAAGATTCTTGGAAGTGGTAGAGTACTTGGTAAATCAAATATCTCTAATCGGGGATGAAGTTATTCTTACTGAAGGGGGAGAGATTGACAGCGTGGAAATATTGGAAAACGGTTATTACAAATGCGTGTTACGAGAGGAATCGGTGAGAGCGGGAGAGTTAAAGGTAGGGGATATTTGCATGACCGATTTTAAACTGGAAAACGGTTTCCGGAAAATTTACTTCGAGATCACTAAAGTGGGTAACGATAACACGATCGAGGTGTACCCGGAAGACCCGGCTTATCCCCCTCAACCTCTCATGACTTTCAGACGCCGGGGAAACTTCACGGACGAGACGAGGCAGAACAGCATCCGCCTGTCGTCTCACGATCAAATCATCGAGATGTTATCCGGGGTGAACTTTTACGACGTGACGTGGAAGAACCGGGATATATTGATCGGGAAGATAAAAGACCTTATCCCGGAGATCAAGGGATTGCCGGAGCGGGCGAGACAGAAGGCGACATTCTTCGGGCAGAACATGGTCTTGCTGGGGAACGTCTTTCAAGTAAGTGCCGACGGAGTGACACAAGAGAGAGTGCCCTGTTACAAGGGTTTGTGGACGATCGAGAAGGCTCCCTTCTTTTATTACGATCAAGTGACGGACGGGTATTGTCGTTACACGTGCGTTCACGAGGGAGAGGACGGGACGATGGAGGCTCCCCGGTTCGATTCAAGCGTCTGGCAAGTTGCTGACGGTGACACGACCTTGAGGATGGAGATGTATAGCAGCACGGGTTCATGGGAGTTCTGGGACAGGCTGGATATACTTTTCGACGTCTCGACGGAAGTACTGGCCGGGAACAAGCCCATCAACGACCTCGTGAACGAGTGGGAATGGTGGATCGAGACGGGAGACGAGGACTTTGACGCCTCGTGGAAGTCCTTGCACGGTTCTAAAACGAGCACGCAACACGTTGACGGTTCCACCTTCCCGACGAGCATGGAAACGGGAATCCCCGTCAAGCTGTGGTGCAAGGCGAGGATTTACAATAACGGGAAAACGAACACGAGTGAAGGATATTTAAACTTACAATAACATGGCAAAAGCACTAGCAAAAACACGAAAGAGATACACGCCCCTCGACCTGGTTTATTCATCGAGCGTCTCGGGGGCGTTGAATCAAAATTACGACGCGAGTTACCAGACGTACGACCCCGATCGGGGGCTGGTTCCCCTGGAAATCCTTTTCACGGTGAGGGCAACCGACCCGAAAAAGGTGATCGATCCCGGTATCATCAACGGCAAGCTGACGGACGTGAGATGGTACGAGAACGTCGTGGACGAGGCGCACAACATCACGGATGGCAACACGGCTTACGTGATAGACCGTAACGGGAACTCTGACAGCCGGGGTAAACTGACAGTAAAGAAGAACACCCCGCTCGAGGGCGTTGTCTTGATCTTCACGGCTAAATACACCGATCCCCGAAACGGGAAAGTGGTGAACGTCAACGCCACGATCTCGCTCGGGGTAACGGTATCGACTGACGAGCCTTTAAGGGTAAAAGTGGACTACCCTTACGGTCAAGTGGTGGACCCGACCGAGAACCGGGATTTCGTGGAGATCGATAACATCCTGTATCGAGGGGACGAGGAGTATGAAGGCTCGATATATCGCTGGTTGAAAAAAGAGGGTGGCGATTACACGGCGATCGAGGAAGGAGACAACGGTATCACGGGAGCTTACACCGGGAAACTGAAGGTTCCTTGTCACGTCGTGGGGAAACGGCTAGACTTGAGGTGCGTGACTGACGTCTTGCCCGACCTAGCCGGGGTGAACCTCGTCAGCAAGGCGATGATCAGTGACGACTGGAACGCCTTGAAATCGGGGATCAGCACGCCGGGCGAGGACGCTGATGGGAAGTATTTCGCGATAGATCCGGGGATGTTATATTCCGCTTTTAACAGCGGTGCCAGGGATGTTTTTGGTGGAAAAATAAAGTACAAGCCGGGACAACAGTATCGTTTAAGCGTGAAGTGGAAATTACAGGGGGTACTCGCCAGCAAGGGATGGATATTCTATTTCGTTTACGCGGACGGCTCCAAAGATGAATTATACATTTCCAAAGATCAAACCTCGATTATTATATCTAGTTTAACATCCGCCACGGGGAAAACGATAGATAGAATCGCCTCGACTTACGGGATAAACACGTACCGAGCCAACCTTTATGACATCCAGCTAGTGGAGTACCACGGTGAAAACCTCGTGGAGGGGAGAAGTAAAGAGAGACTGGTAAACTCCTCCTTTATTCATAAATTCACGAGCGTTCCGGCAAAGAATTACTCGATTCGTTTTGATAAATCCGAAACGATAGAAGCAAGCGGTGCGACATCAAGGAGTTTTCAAATATACGATAAAACGGCAAGCGCGAGAGTATCGAATATAACTAACGTGAACGATGGAGAGGTTGGCGTGATAATCGTGAATGACGGTATAGACCCCTCGCACGAGTTCGGGGTTATCGCTTACGCCAAACAAGGACTTGGTGGTGGTATCGCTAAATTTTACAACCTCATGCTGGTCGAGGGCGAGTACACCGACGATGCCATGCCCGCTTACACCCCGGCGGCGGACGAGTTCGTCCCGGCAATCGCTGACGGCGGGGAACGCTGGCAGGAGTTATCCGGCAAGGAGATCACGACGGATCACGTTCTCTCGACACAATACCCGAGATGCAACACGGAAATCGTCGCCCCCTCCATGATCCTTGATGACACTAGCTTGTTCGAGGCGAGCGTGATCATGCACTCTAGCCGGGGGGATATAGCGAACCCCCAACTGTACTGGAGTTTCCCGTGGAAGGACAAGACCGGGGCCGTGTTTGCCCGGGGAAGCAAGATATTCATCAAGGAAGATCAGTTCGATAACGGCGAGTTCGATTACAGCGTTGACCCGGTGGAAGGGCTGAACGAGGCGAAATGGGCGGCTAATTTTAATGGAATAGATCAAGTGTTGAGGAATGATAACCCGAGTGGAATCGTGCCATGGGGGTACGAGTCGGTTAGAACCCACGTGATTGAATTTATCGCCACGGCCATTCCCGATGAAGAGTTAGCCATGCTCGTTCAAATTTCCGGGAAGTTAAGTAGTGGTATAAGGGGATTCGCGTTCGCAATCTTGAATAACGGGAAAATGCAGTACCGGGTGGGAGGTTCTGCCGGAGAATTTCCCGCGAGCCTCGTACGAGAAGGCACGATCGATATCTTGCCTGGTAAATTGTACCGCGTGGAGGTTGATATAAGCCTTGACGGAACGTTCAAGGCCCGGGTCAACGGGCAAGAAGACTCGCTGGTAACAAAGGGTGGGGCTAATTATAGCTCGGCATTTATAGGGATGGGAGGCACGACATCAGCGAATTTTTTCACGGGTAAAATTTTACGCTATATCATACATGACGCGACTAGCTCGATTTATCACGAGTGGGATTTTCAGCCCACGAACGGGGATCGGGCTAACATGCTAAAAAACAAAAACCACAAGGGGAGCGTTACCGGAAACTCTCCTCTTGCACCCCGTAACATCCCGGAAATCGACAATGTCGACCCGGAGAACGGATTTTTTGTAACAATTTAATGATAAATACAATGGCAAAGAAACAAGTTTATTACGTTTTCTGCGACACGGCCAAGGCAGCCGGGGCGGGAATATTACAGGAATCGAGACGAAAGTCGATAGACGGTAGCCTCGTTATATTACACGAGGACGATTTCAAGCTTTACACGCCCGTCATCAACGAGGAGACGGGCGAGATCGCCCTGACCCTCGAGGAGAAGGTCAAGACGGTTGACGGCAGGATACTGACGACCTCTCAAGCCCATCGAGAGGTACAGGGAGAGAAGTGGAACGATAAAAAGGAGGATCAATGAACGAGGTTAGCGTGTTCGGTTCGGTGACGCTGTTAAAGAACGGCGTTTCCGTGTCGGTGAGCTTGATCCCGACGAAACTTTTACAACAGACGTTCAATGGGGAGAAGGTAACCCCGGACTGGGGGGAGGCGGCTAACCAGCCCGTGATCTATCCTTTCGTGATGGTGTCGAACACGAGCGTCCCGGTGACGGATCTATCTAATCCAACGTGGATATTCGGGGGTAGAACTCTAACGTTTAACGCTGACGGGGATAGCACGAATTCAGGATTGGTGGGAATGTTCAAGAAGATAAGCTACACGATCGGCTCGACCCCTGTCCCCGCGCTGCAAATCACGGGTAACGTGATGAACGGTTACACGACGCATCAAAAGCTCGTGTTGAACATCGATGCCACGATCGGGGGTAACACCGAGAACGTCTCTGACGGTATCGACATACTGAGGTTCGAGAACCCCGGTGATACTTATGTAGGCTCCATCGAGTTCACGAACGGCGGGGTGTTGACCCCGGGCAACACGACCACGACTCTTGCGGGATCGTTGACGCTTGGGGGTATAGCCGTGACGGAAAAAGTCACTTACTCGTGGAAGAAGTGGAACGGCACGACGTGGGTATCAACCGGGAAGACGACAAGATCGATAACGGTAGGCCTCGATGACGTGGACAGTCAAGCGAGATACATGCTGGAATTCAGCGTTGACGGCTCGGTGGTGACGAACGCTTACTTCACGGTGAGAGACTTGAGCGATCCCCTCGAGATCGTGATAGACCAGCCCGTTGACGCGATGATCGGTTCTGGCGAGTCGTTGACCTACACGGCCGTGGTTCGCAGGGTGGGGACAGCGGATAACCTGCCGGGTTACACGTTCAATTACACCCTTCTCAAGCTGGACGGGACAGAAATATCCTCCGGCGTGGCGACGGGTGGAAAATTCACGATCACGGGCCAACAACTACTTGACAACGGGGGAACGATTAACTGGAGTGTAACGGCAACGAAATAGGGTTATGTTATCAGCACACGGGACGGTAACGATAAGACCTAAAGAGGTGATCCCCATCTACCGGGAGGAATGGGACGCTAGAGTCACGGATTACAAGTACGATCTCGTGAACCGTGACTTCGTGTCCCGTGGCGGGAACATCTATCAAGTTAAGGTGCAGCGACCGAACGAGTTCGTCCCGGCAGGGATAGACCCGGATAGCGAAATTGGAGAACGGTACTGGGAGATTTTCAACAAGCTCTCCCCTTCCGTGACCAATTTCCTCGTTATCGTTGACGAGGACGGCAAGCCTCAAACGCTGTTGTCGGGCGGGAGGATTCAGGCGAGGTTCCTCAACATCGGTAGCTTGAACATGGGCGAGACGAGGTTGTGGGGCGGTGCCGAGCCGATGAAGGGTAAGGGTTTGGCCCTGGTCAACGATCCCGGAGACCGGAAATTCGTGGTGTACAACGATAGCACGCATTACGTGGAGATGTTTCAACGAGAAAACGAGTGGGGTTTGAAGGGAATTGACGGGAATATCAACAAGCCGATATTCTCTCTCGGGAGAAAGCTCGATAAAGGGGTCTGGAAAGATAACAACGTGATCGGGCCTTTCACCATAGAGAACATGTGGCTTAGAGGGACTAATCTACACTTGTCAGGAGGTCAGTTGAATTATTCTTACGACGGGCATCAAGTTTTTGTCGGGAGTCATCCCGATATGTCAACGGGTGGAGGTGTGAAACTTGGAACCTTCATGTTGTCCGGTGGGGGTTACGGGGGTATTTCTAGTTTAAAGAACGTGGCGTTGATCGTCTCCGCCCCCAACGACGATAATTCCTACGCCATGGCCGTGACACAAGGGATGCTTAAGTTGTTCGGGAACTCGTCCATCGTCCCTGGAGTTTTTAGAGCTAGCATGACAGGAAGCAACCCGGGGATTACACTAGGTAATGAACACCCGAACGTTATCTGTCTTCACGGCACGGGAGACAGGAAGAAAGTGAGTCTATACGCCGGTATGCAGATCGGGAAATGTTTTTTCATCACGAGCGAGGACTCGCAAGGGTTCGACATACTTTGCTCCGGGAGTGAGAGGTTTTACAGGAACGGTAAAGCCTACCTGGCGGTCCAATCAAGCGGACAGGACACCGTGCTCGTGATGAAGGTTGACACGTACAGGTGGACGGCTTGCCAGTTACCGGTGAACTGGCTCGGGACGTGGAACCCCTGAACGTGTCGTGGAAGTGAAATTTAAAACGTGAATCATGAAAGAGATAAACTTTGAATTTTTAGAATTAAAGAGCCTGTCAGGCAAGGTTGAAGTTGCGAACATCAAGGAAGATCTGGCAGAGTTAATATATTCCCGTTTCGGGGGATTGAAATACAAGTTACTGGCCGAGAAAATATACAAGTCACCAAGTCCCTGCGAGTTGGATGAAGGAGAAGTTGAGCTGTTGAAGGGAATGGTATCCCCGGAAACGAGTTATCTCCCGAACAAGGTATCGGACGCCTTGATGGCTTTACTTGAAAAAGAGGAGTAAAGAAAGAGGCGGGTTACCGTCACGGCCCCGCCTTTAGTTTGGTCAATTGCGATGGACACGATTGTATTGCAAATGTAATGTTAATAATGCAATGTTGTAGTAATTTGGAATAACAATTTAAAGGAAGTGTAAGAATGGAAGAGTTTTTATCCGTGTTAGGAGCGCTAGGAGGGTTCAAGGCTATCGAGTGGGTTGTAACCTTTCTCGTGAACCGGAAAACGAACGCCCGTAAAGAGGATGCCTCGGCAGATTCACTGGAGGACGAGAACGAGCGAAAACAGGTGAACTGGCTGGAGGAACGTTTGGCTCAACGGGACTCTAAAATAGATACTATATATGTTGAATTAAGACAGTGCCAGCAAGCTCACATGGAAGAGGTTCATAAACGTCATGAACTCGAGTTGAAATTGAAAGAATCAGAGGCCCGCAGGTGTGACGTGCGTGGTTGCGGGGGAAGGATTCCACCCAGTGATTTTTAAAAAATAGAATTATGGTGACAAGTAAATATTTTTCAGAAGGGGAGTTTAACCGTTGTTCTCCCTCGTGTTCGTTACAGGACATGAAACAAACAACCATGAGCAAGTTGGACACGGCTAGAGAGATAGCCGGGATACCGTTCGTTTTAACGTCAGCATACCGCTCCCCGGCTCATGACCGGGGCAAGGGGAGGTCTGGGACTGGAGCGCACACGCTAGGGCGGGCCGTTGATATAAAGTGTAACACCTCAAGGAATCGTTTCCTTATCGTGGATGCGCTTTTGAAAGCCGGGTTCAATCGTGTCGGTGTGGCGAACACGTTCATCCATGCTGACGACTCAGAAACGCACGATCAGGAGGTGATGTGGTTGTATTAAAACGAGAGATCATGAACAAGCTATCGTTTATCTTTTGCGCGCTCCTGTTGCTTTCTTGCGGGAGTAAAAAGAAGTTCAGTAAGGTTGATTCGACAGAGAACATGAACTCTGTCGAACAACTACGTGCCGAACTTTACCAGGACACCCGTTTATTTGAATTTCTTGACATCAAGTATCGTAAAGTGGAAACGAGAGACTCGTCCGGAAACGTGCGTATCAAAACGGATGTAGAGGTCAGCAAGAAGACGGAAGAGAACACGCAGGACACGACGAAGATCACGGCAGCACGGCAGGAGGATACGGAAAAGGTGGTGGATCATGAAGAGGGAG
>OKWJ01000503.1_pt1 | contig 47598 bp, 42 predicted proteins | sample 1607121 | NCBI WGS metagenome assembly OKWJ01 (sample SAMN04414080, study PRJEB24778) | human gut metagenome | material: faecal | host: Homo sapiens | reverse complement strand
ATTATTATTGCTCCCATATAAATAAAGTGTTTCAAGCGAATAATTTTTATACTTTTTTATTAAAAATAATAACTAAATTAATTAATTTATTTATTTTTTTTAATTATTTTCTTTTTATTTTTAAATATTTTCATATTTTTTAATTTGAATTTTTTGATTTTTATCATGTATGCATCGATGTTGATAACTTTGAATATGACACACAACAAGAAAAAGAATATTGCGCCAATCGAACATGAAACTGCAAGGACAAAGAATGGTGTGAAAAAGTGTTCAAGAATGCCCGCAAAAAAAGATGTTAGTGCGGCAACTGGAACAGAGATAAAACACATTTTGAGAAGCGGCTTGAAAATGTTTAAATGTGCGTTTGTTGCTTTTTTAATTTTTTGGATGTTGAGAATTGCAGTCAGTGTCATGCTTAACCCCAAAGAATAACCAAGAGCATCAATACCAACAAACTTTGGCAAGATTAGAGCACCCAAAATCATGAGGACTGAACCCAACAAGCTATTGACGAATGATTTCATTTCAAGACCAAGACCGTTGAGGATTGCGGTTGAAATGTTGTTAAGCCCCATTGGAATCATAACCCAAGCAAATCGAGCGAGGAGTTTTCCGCTTGTCAAGTTGTCATAGAAAAATTTTCCGACTTGTTCGCCAACTGCGATATAGATGGGAACAAGGAAAGTTGAAATGAACAAAGCAAACGCGATTGAAGAAGATGTCCGATTTTTGACATGACCCGCGTCATTGTTGGTTTGCGCAGTGGAAAGGTCGGGAATGATTGCCATTGAGAGTGAACCAACGAGCGTTGTTGGGACAAAAAGAAGAGGGAAGGTCATGCCTGCAGCAATTCCATATAATCCAAGCGCTTGGCTTGTTGAATAGCCAGCTTTTTCAAGCATGAGAGGAATTATGATTGCAATGAGAGGTTGCATCATGCTCACAGCAAAACGAACAGCGGTTATGGGTGTTGCACTCTTTGTGATTTCTTTGTATGTCTTGCTTGGTTTTTTGAGTCGTCCGCCCTGGGCAAAATAGAGAATGACGACAAGTGTAGCACTGCAAAAACAAGCAATTGTTAGCGAAAGACTGGCACTAACCACACCACTCAAAGATTTGTTTAGAAAAGTAAAAAAGACGATGCATAAAACAATCCTGACGATTTGTTCAAAAAGTTCTGTGGCACACACTCCAAAATATTTGTCGTGACCCCAAAGATTTCCGCGAAACACTGAATAAACAGCAGAAAATATAACGGCGGGAAGCAAAATGAGAAGAATTGTCACACATTGCTTGTCAAGAAGAACCAAGTTCAAAACGGGCGAAAGTGCGAGCGTTATTGCCGAGAGCCCAAAAGAGAAAGCAAGCGCAAGAATGAGTGCACTTGACATCATTCTATGCTCTGAAATTTTGTCGCGTTGAGTTGAAAATTTTGCGGTAAGTTTTGAAATAACAAGTGGCAGACCGCTTGATACAAGCATGAGAAGAACACCAAAAATCGAGAAAGAAATCTGATATATGCCAAGCATTTCACTTCCCAAAACTCTTGACATATATATCCTGAACACAAAGCCCAAAATTCTTGTGATGACTGAAAATATTGTTATGATTGCGACTGATTTAAAAATGGATTTCATCATTACCTCAAATTAATATATTAATGAGGTGCGAAATTTATTTGCAAAATTATACAATTTATCTTATACTATAAATCAAATTTTGGAATTGAGAGGAAATATGATTGAAATCATAGAAGTAAAAACAAAAAAAGAAATCCGTGAATTCGTTGACTTCCCAACAAAACTCTATAAAGGTGTCAAACAATATGTCCACCCGCTTAGGTTTGATGAAATAAATAATTTCAATCCAAAGAAAAATGCTTCGCTTGAAGAGTGTGATGTTCAATTATTTCTTGCAAAGCAAGATGGCAAAATTGTTGGGCGAATTGCGGGCATTATTCAAAGGTCATACAATAAAAAAGTTGGACAAACAAGGTGCCGATTCTCGCGCTTTGACGCAATCAACGATGTTGAAGTTGCGCGTGCACTTTTTGGCGCGGTTGAGAATTGGGCGAGAGAGCAAGGCATGAATATTGTTCATGGTCCGTTGGGATTTAATGACCTTGACCGAGAAGGAATGCTGATTGAGGGATTTGACGAAATTGCGACATTTGAAGAACAATACAATTTTCCATACTACAAAGATCTTCTTGAAGCGTGTGGTTATGAAAAAGAGACAGATTGGCTTGAATACAAAATTTTTCCTTCGCCGCTTGATGAAAGGACTGATCGAATTGCCGACATGGTGCTAAAACGTTATAATTTGAGAGTTGTGCAAGAGAAAAGCAAGAAAAAATTTCTCAAAAAATATGGTGACCAACTTTTTGAAGTTATTGACCAAGCCTATGCACCACTTCATGGCACAGTTCCACTCAGCGAAAGTGTGCGCGCTCAAATCTTGGAGCAATTTGAATTGATTTTGTCACTCAAATTCTTCATTGCGATTGTTGATGAAAATGACAGGGTGATTGCATTTGGATTTGCGCTCCCTTCACTTGCAAAAGCGGTGAATAAAAGCAAGGGCAAAATGTTGCCTGCGGGCATATTCAGAATGCTTCACGCAATCAAAAAACCGCAAGTTGTTGACCTTGCACTTGTTGGAATTCGTCCAGAATATCAAGGCAAAGGTGTCAATGCGATTATCATGCGTTTTATGGCAAATTCAATCAAGAAAAACCACATTCAATTTTGCGAAACAAATCTCAATCTTGAAGACAACATAAAAATTCAACAACAATGGAAATTGTTTAATCACTCACAACACAAACGTCGTCGTTGCTTCATAAAAAAACTCGACAACTAATTTGAAAGTCAAACAGATATTTGTTATTTGTTTGATTTTTTTCTTGTTTTTAACTACATTAAGTATATGGGGAGGTTGTTATGAACAAAAATTATGAATCACTTTTTTCAAGTTGGAAAATTGGCAATGTGGAAATAAAGAATAGAATTGTTCTTTGTCCAATGGGCGGAACGTCACTCTTTGGTTGGATGGAGCCAAACCATTTTGACAAAGAATCTGCAGACTTCTTTTTGGAGAGAGCAAAAAACAATGTTGGACTCATCATTCCGGGGATTGCTCCGCTCAAAGATAGCATTGGTGGGCGCTGGCTTTATCAAAACAAAAGAATGTTCAAAAAACTCAAAAATTACATGGAAGAGTTTCATAAAACTGGAGCGAAACTCTTTGTTCAGTTGACGGCGGGGTTCGGGCGTTCGTTTGCAATAACCGATTCTCTTGTCAAAATATACAACTGCAAACTCGTTAGGCACTTGATAAAGCCAATTATGGACCTTGGTTATGCGTGTGCAAGTCCTTCTGTCCTTCCATCACGTTGGTCAGACAAAGTGACATGTCGCGAACTAAAAAAGAAAGAAATTGAAAAAATGATTTATGCTTTTGCTGAAACCGCGCGTCTTTGCAAAGAAGCGGGAGTTGATGGCGTTGAAGTGCACGCAGTTCATGAGGGTTATCTTCTTGACCAATTCACACTCAAATACACAAACCACAGAACAGACGAATATGGTGGAAGTTTTGAGAACCGCTATCGTTTTGCGGTTGAGGTTGTGAAGGCAATAAAAGAAAAATGTGGCCAAGATTTTCCAGTTTCGCTTCGTTATTCAGTTGTTAGCAAAACAAAAGATTTTTGCAAGGGAGCAGTGCCAGGAGAGAATTTTGTTGAAATTGGTCGCGACCTTGAAGAGAGTGAAAAAGCAGCAAAATATTTGGTTGATGCGGGTTATGATATGCTCAACTGCGACAATGGTACATATGATGCTTGGTATTGGTCGCACCCACCTGTGTATATGCCAAATAACTGCAATCTTGAAGATGTTGCTCACATAAAGAAATTTGTTGATGTCCCAGTTGTTTGCGCTGGACGTATGACTCCAGAAGTTGCTTCTCAGGCAATCGCAAATGGTGAAATTGATGCAATGGGTGTTGCTCGTCAATTCTTGGTTGATGGGGAGTGGGTGACAAAACTAAAAGAAGGTCGTGAAAGTGACATTCAGCCTTGCATTTGTTGTCATAATGCATGCTTTGTTATGGCACACTACAAAGGTGTTGCAAATGACGAAAGTTTTGAAGACGTCAAAAAAATGGCACGCTGTGCACTCAATCCTGTCACAATGAACGGAGGGAAATATGTGATTACGCCTTGCAAAAAGCCAAAAAGAATCGCAGTTGTTGGCGGCGGTGTTGGTGGAATGGAAACGGCACGTATTGCAACTCTTCGTGGACACCATGTTGAAATTTTTGAAAAAAGTTCAAGGCTTGGCGGGGTGTTTGTTGAAGCCTCGACACCTTCCTTCAAAGAAAACGACAGGCGTCTTCTTGAATGGTATAAAAAACAAATCGCAGATTTGAATATCCCAGTGCACTTTAATCAAGAAATAAAAGACATTTCAACTCTTGATTTCGATGAAGTGGTCATTGCGACGGGTTCAGTTGAAAAACGTCTTCATTTCTCTGGCGCGGAAAAAACAATATCCGCTCTTGATTACCTTGCGGGGAGAGATGTTGGACAAAACGTCGTCATTATTGGCGGAGGACTCACGGGCTGTGAAATTGCTTATGACTTGTTCCTCAAAGGCAAAACGCCAAAAATTATTGAAGCAAAAAATGACCTTATTGCAACTCGTGGAGTATGCCTAGCAAATTCATCGTATCTTCGCGATTACTTTGAAACCAATGACGTTGAAGTTCACCTTGAAAGTTTTGTCAAATCAGTTGAAGATGGTTTTGTTGTGATTGCAGACAAAAATGGAAATGAAAGCAGAGTTTCATGTGATGATGTCATTGTTTCAATCGGATATAATCCAAATCCAATCGCCAAACCTCGAAAACATGTTCACATTGTTGGAGATGCAGACAAAGTTGGCAATCTCAGAACGGTTGTTTGGCGTGCATGGGAAGTCGCCGAAAAAATCTAACTGCCACTGTCGATAAACATCGCAATGCGTCGTTTGCTGTGAGCGTTCAAGCTTGGTCATTTAGGACTCTAAACTCCCAAACTTTCCCGCTCCCGAGCCTTGCCTTGCTTGTTTCTCGCCAGTCTTATGTTTCAGTTGGACTTTTTGATGATAACTAAAAATAAATCAAATAAAAATGCTTGTCCGATGCAGTCGGCGAAGGCGACTCCAGAGGTTCGAGTTCGCGGGTTGCGGAGCAACAGCGAGCGAAGCGAGTGTTGGAGGGACAAACAAAAAAAGCCAACTGATTTCAGTTGGGCTTTTTGTTGGTACCTCTAAGCGGACTCGAACCGCTGATTTCGCCGTGAGAGGGCGACGTCTTAACCGCTTGACCATAGAGGCATGTTGAGATGAAAAATAATATAACAAAAAAAATATTTAATTGCAAGACAATATTAAATATTTTTTTGAAAGTTTTGTTTAGTGTGTTAAAATGACATAAACAAATGAAGAAAAAAATATTGAATTTTCGGTATATTTTTGTGTTTGCGGTGCTTTTTGCTCTTGGTCTTTTTTATGCAAAAGATTTATTTTCTGGTGGGCTCGCAGCCATAATTTTGTGCAGTTTGGTTTTTGTGTTTTTCTTGGTTTGGGCAATTCGTGACAAGTCTTGGATAAAAGTTGTTTTGCCACTTGTTGCGTTTGTTGTTGGGATTGGGCTTTTTGCTTTATGCGACTCAACCTATTTTCGCGGTGTCACAACAGATGGTGAATACGCAGTTCGTGGCCGAGTGGAATATGTAAACAAAGAATATGACACAACTCAAATGCTGATTCTCTCAAATGTTGAGATTGAAGGCAAAAAACAATCAAAAAATATTTACATCAAATATCGCAAGTCTGGAAAAGGGCTTGAAGTTGGAGATGAAATTGAGTTTGTTGGAACGCTCGACAAAGTTTCACTTTGGAACATGGGCAGTTTGAATACTTTTTACTACAAAAACAAGATTGCAAGTTTTTGTTCACTTTCATCTGGCGACAAAACCTTGATAAAAAGTGAGAAAAAACTTGGCGAAAAATTTCAAGAAAAGATAAAAGACAAACTATTTGAAAACATGACCGAAGAAAATGCTGAGATTTCTTATGCTTCAATATTTGGAGATAAGTCGGGAATTGATGAGGAAATTCAAAATGCGTTTTCAGCGGTGGGTGTTGCTCATTTGCTTGCAATTTCTGGTCTTCATATTGGATTCTTTGTTGGACTTTTGAGTTTTGTTCTTTCAAAATGTCGGCTTCATAAAAAATGGCACGTTCTGATTATCGCACCAATTCTTTTTGTTTATTGTTATTTGTGCCGATTCTCTCCAAGCTTGTTAAGAGCAACAATCATGTCTGTGGTGGCACTTCTTGCTCATAGTTTTGGAAGAAAAAATGATTCTCTCACGACTTTTTCAATTGCTCTTGTTTTGGTTCTTCTGGTTCGTCCGCTAGATATTTTTGACGGGGGATTGCAACTCAGTTTCTTGTGCGTTTTTTCTCTTATTATTCTTTCGCCAATCATCCAAAAAGGATTTAATAAAATCAAACTTGAAAAACTTGGCAAGGTTCTTTCGCCTGTGATTGCTGTTCAAATCGGTACTCTGCCAGTTTTGATGAAATTGTTTAAATCAATTTCACTTCTCACAATTCTTGCCAACATGATTTGCGTTCCAATCTTTGAAATTGCATACATTTTGCTCATGGCGCTTTTGCCGTTTTCATTTATTCCGCATTTTGGCGTAATTTTGATTGCTCCTGAATTTTTGTTGCAAACAATAGCAATGACGACAATTTTGTTGAGTGAAAAAAGTGCGTTTATCACTTTGCCATATCTTGGAAAAGATGTGACAGTGGTTTATATTTTTTTCTTGTTTGGTGTGTCAAGATTTGTTATGACAAGCATAAGTCATAAAATGATGCTGACACTTGGACTTGTCCTTGTTATGGCAGTTTTGTTTTTTGCATCATTCTTTCAATATGGACAAAAAGACCAGTCTATTCTTTTTGTTGGAACAAGTGATATATTTGTCATAAAAGAAAAAAATGACAACTATTTGATTAATCTTTCAAACAAATTCGATAACAATGAATCAAAATTAATTAATTGTTTAAATTATTGCAAAATATATAATGTCAAAAAAGTTTTCAGTCAAAAAGACATTGACATTTCTTCAATCTCGCAACTAAAAAAGGCGGAACTCATAAACTCTGAAAACAAGGAGATGGAGTGCTTTTATATCGCCCAGCGGCTTGTTGCGGTGACTATCAAAATTGGTGACAAATCGTTTTTGTTTGTTCAGAATCTCAAAGATGAAACTGATAGAGATATTTTGGAATTTAATTATGAAGACCGCTCATTTGATGTCGTGGTCAATTTGACAGATTTCAAAATTGGTTTCAAAACAAAATTATTTATCACACCTGGCGACCTAAAAAACAATCACAATTGGACAATGAGCTTTCAAAATGATACACTAGGTCTTAAAAGGAGTTTGAGTTGAATTATATACAATTTGTAAAAGAAATTAAATCTGAAGTAAGAAATTATTATGTTGTTTCGGGTGACGACTTGTTCTTGCTCAAACAAGTTGAAGCGCGAGTTGAAAGTGCGTGTGGAATCACGATGCCAGAATTTGACAAACTTGAATTTGACGGGGAAAATTTTTCAGTGTCCGCGTTTGGAAGTGCGTTTGTTGGGCTTCCGATTCAAGCAAATAAAAAACTTGTTGTTGTCAAGAATTTGCCAAAACAAAGCGATGTGGACAAGCGTGCCTTGAAAGAAATTTTGCATCATCAAAACAATTGTTGTGTTTTGTTCTTTTCAAACGCAATCGGCGAAGATTTTTCTTTTGTGACCGATGCCGCAAAAATTGAATGCTCAAAACTTTCAAATGATTTGTGTCAAAAGTTTGTTGATGACAGACTCAAACAAAACAATATGCAAATCACCGATGCTGCAAAAACAAAGCTTGTTGAACTTTGTGCAAACAATTTGGGAAAAATTAGCACTGAACTTGAAAAACTGGTGTTTATGTGCTTGGATAAGAGAATGATTGAAGAGAGCGATGTCAAAACCTCTGTAAAGAGTGATTTGGAATACAAAATTTATGAGCTTTCTGACCTTTTGCTCGACAAAAAAATTGATAGGGCAATGTTAATAATTCAAGATATGCTAACAAAAAAAGAAGAACCAACGGCAATTCTTTCTCTTCTCACATCAAATTTCAGACGACTATATTTTGCAAAAATCACGCCAGAAGACAATGCAACACTTGCAAAGCAACTTGGTGTGAAAGAATATGCAATCAAAATTGCAAAAGACAAAACAAGCAAGGTCGGGGCGGTTGCACTCAAACAAATCAACGAGATGTTGCTTGAAACGGACTATGCAATAAAATCTGGAGAAATGCCCGCGGATCTTGCTCTCAACTATGCGATTCTCAAAATCAATTCGCTCATAAAGAAATAGTGTTCTTTTTCGAATGCGAAAAAGAACGGGATCCTTGGATTGCCCGTCAAGCGGGTCCGACGCGGTCCGTTTCACTACCCGGATGTCGCACTTTGTGCTCGATGGCAGGATGACATGTGGGGAGTTGCGATTTGCGAAAAAAAAGATAAAAAAACAACCCGACACTCGGGTTGTTTGTTTTTCTGTTAGTTTGCTTTTTTTGCGTCGTCAAGAAGTTTTCTGAGATGTGCTTGTTTTCTGCTTGCGTTATTTTTGTGAATAACATTATTTGCAGCAGCACTATCAAGCAAAGCAACAACTTCGTTCAAGAGTTTTTCTGCATTGTCAAGTTCACCGCCAGCAAGTTCTGCTTTATATTTTTTGATGAATGTTGCAAGTCTTGATTTGATTGCTTTGTTTTGTTGATTTTTTGTTTCGTTGACACTGACGCGTTTGATTGCTGATTTAATGTTTGGCATACGTCTTCTCCTTTGAAAATTTACTGCGTTATTCTAACACATAAAAAATTCTTTTGCAAGGTTTTTTGTGGTTATTTTTTTATTTTGTCACAAAATAAGTTTATGAAGACAAATTTTCGACTTTGTGCAAGCTCTTTGCAACAAAAAAACACAAAAAAAAGCCAAAACAAACTAGGAATGTCGTGCTCGTTTTTTGCCGATGAAAAGGCGAGCGACATCAATCTTTGCATTGTGGAATTCGGATTGGAATATGCATATTCAGACAAACACAAAAAAGCAATATGTGACTTGATTTATGAAGCAATCAAAAAGGTTGGGAAGCCAAAAATTCAAAGCAACCAAAAAGTGTTGTTTATTGGTGTTGGGAACCCAAACTTTACTGCGGACTGTTTTGGTGTTTGTGTTTCAAAAAGAATATATTCAAAACTATATCTTTCAACTCAAAATTCAAGCACGAAATTCAAGTTCTATTATTTTAATCCCGACATTCGTGCAAAAACTGGACTTGATACGATAACGCTCACAAATCTTGTTATTGATGAAGTGTCGCCAGACATAGTCTTTTTGTTTGATTGCTATGCAACAAAACACAACAATCGCGTTGGGCGTGTTGTTGAAGTGAAAAACAAAGCACTTCGTCCTGCGAGTGCGGTTGAAGGCTATGATGACAAAATTGTGTCAAAAAATGGCGCAAAAATTATATCAATTGGTGCAGTGCTTTTGAAAGTTTCAAAAAATGGGCAGATGCTTTCAATGCAGACAAATGCAGACCTTTTGACTGCTCGAATTTCAGAGTGCGTGGCTGACGCTGTTTGCGGGGTGTTGAACGAGTTATAAGCTGGCAAATTTGCAACTTTTTTCATATAATTTGTTGTGAAAAAAAGACCTTGTGTTTTGGTGGTTGATAGCGGAATTGGCGGACTATCACTAATATATAATTGTCGGGACATTGGTTGTGATTTTGTTTTTGTTATGGACAATGCTTTTTGCCCATATGGAGAAAAATCGCCAGAAGTGGTGATTGACAGAATTAAATCAATTTGCGAACAGCAATGTGAACTAAACAAAATTTCAGCTATTGTTCTTGCTTGCAACACTGCAACCAGTGTTGCGATTGAGAAAATACGCAAAACTTTTTCTGTTCCAATAATCGGAATGGAGCCGCCTTTGAAATCCGCTATATCTGATGGCAAGAAAAATATTATTGTCATGTCAACACCAATAACAAATAAATTCAGCAAAATAATAAAAAAATATGAAAACAACAGCAATATTAAACTTGCTTCGTTTGGAGATTTAGCGAGAAAAATCGAACAAAATTATTTTCATCTTTCAGATTTGAAGCAATTTATTAAAAGTGGATTTTCTGACGAAGACATAAATAAATGTGATGCACTTGTTTTGGGATGCTCACATTTTCAGTATGTCGAAAAACAACTTCGCGAAATTTTTGGAGAAGATATTGCAATCTATCATAGTGAGCAGGGTGTCAAAAAAAGATTGATTGAAATCCTTGGTCAAAAAATTCAAAGCGGAAACGCAAAAATTGCCATTGTCCAAACTTTGAATGATGCAAATTTGTTGACAATAGCAAAAGATATATTATGTGGACAATCAAATCAAACTTGAGCCTGGGCAAGAGCAACCGCAAGTTGAACCGCTTGAATCGTCCGCACCGATGAGAGCAAGAAGCAAGAGGAGCAAGAATGTTGTGTTGTTTGCAAGGTCAACGTTTGCCGCATCTGCAATTATTGACAAGAAAATCAAAGCCAAAATTTCTGACGATGTTGACATGTGTCCTCCTTTGACAAAATGTGCCAAAAACATTTCTTATGTTGCAAATTGAAACAAAGTTTTGTTTTGACATAAAAATGTTGCAATTTACAATAAAATAAATGCTGGTTTTATATATGAGAAACCGACCGAATTTGTGAAAAGAGGTGAGATATGGAAGAAAAATTATTGACCGCGACCCCAAAAGTGAAAGATGATATCGACAAGTTTTTGCCTAACAAAAAAGTGCTTGAAAAACTTGCCAACCACTTTTATTCGTTTTCCGACCCAACAAGACTAAAAATAATTAGTTGCCTTTCACTTTCAAAAATGTGCGTGGGGGATATTTCGACACTCTTAAAACTCAATCAAACAACTGTTTCTCATCAACTAAAAATCTTAAAATCTCAAAACATTGTCACCGCTGTGAGAACTGGAAAAATCATCACTTATGGTTTAACAAACAAACTAATTGATGACACATTGTTGATTGGTGCAAATTTTGTTTCTTCTTTCAGTGCATAACACTCTTGACATTTTTGATTATTGGTTATATTATTATGACATATATATTGTTTAGAGGTGTTTATGTCAAATAATAAAAAATATACACAAGAACAACTTCGCGAAATGGCTAGAAAACAGACAGGGCGTCAACTTTCTCCTCAAGAAATTGCTCGTCAAAAGCAAATTGCTGCTGAAAAAGAAAAAGAAGAGAAGCGTAAAAGACGCAAAAAGAAAGCAATTGGTGCTGTTGTTGGCATTGGTGTTGCAGGTGCAATTGCACTTGGTGGATATATTGCATATGAGAAATTAACAAACCAAGAACCGGAACCAACCCCAGAACCAACCCCAGAACCAACTCCAGAACCAGATCCAATTCCAACGCCAGACCCAACGCCAGATCCAACTCCAGATCCAACTCCAGATCCAGAGCCAGAACCTGAGCCTGAACCAGAACCTGAGCCAGAACCAGACCCAACGCCGGACCCAACTCCGGATCCAACTCCAGATCCAACTCCAGATCCAACACCGGACCCAGAGCCACAACCAGAGCCAGAACCAGAACCTGAGCCGGATCCAATGCCAGAAGTGCAACTTAAACTGGCAAAAGGATATAGGATTGGACAAAAATATATAGAACTTCCTTTTATTGAAGAAGCTTTTGCCTATGCTGTTTCGTTTGGAAATGGGGAAGAAAAAGTGTTTAATCGCTCAACTTGGACTTTCTATGACATTCCACTTGATGCCAAATATATTGAATACAAGGCACTTGGAGGAGTTTTTAATGGGGTTAAATATCTTGACTCCGAACCATCAAAATATGATATTCCATTCTGGCATTATCCAGTCGAGTATCGAGGCAAAACATACCATATCAAAGATTTGATTAAAGAAAAACTCAAACTTAGTGAAGTGACAACTTTTAAATTTGGAGCACTTGAAGAAGAAAATGGCGAAAGTGCAGTCCGAGGAACAAGCTTCTATAAAGGTGAAGGCGGATACTTGCTCATCAATGGGAAAGATGAAAATGGGGTTCAAAAGAAAATCTTCTGGAGAGTGTCAGGCGTCACATCACTTGGAGAGCTGTTTGACAAAGTTCCAGAACTCGTTTATAACAATGAACTTTCTGTTGAAGAAGTCAACGACACAAACAGATTTGAACTTGAAGATTTCAAATATTATATGCAAAATGAAATCATTCCACATATGCAAGCAAATTATCCAAAATATGCAGAATTTTTCAAGACTTGCGATATGAATGATTACGAGATATCAAATTATGTTGGCTTCGGAGTTTATTGCACAAGATATGATCACGAAAGGCAACAAGTTTCTGTCGACCTAAAAAATGCAGAAGGAAGAACACTCCATCTCGAACTTTCAATGGATATGAGATTTGGTTCTGTTTCGACGTGGAAATATGTTAGAGAGCATAACATGCTGTTTCATCAAGTCAAAACAATTAATCCTAGAATGTCAGAAGAATTACATTCATATGATATTTATCCAACTTCATACTTTGATAACAAGAATGACAAAGCCATTGTTCCAAATGATGAATTTAACCAAAAAATCGTTGACACTGAACTTGATGGACTCGCATATATTTTCCCTTCATTAAACTACTATTTTGAAGGGGAAGTCCAAGATGAAATGTGGAAAAAACACTTGTCAGAGTTGATTTGTTACCCAATGCCTCACGCTGACGAAATTCGCAAACAACTCGAAGAGGAAAAAGCAAAAGAAGCTTCTGCTTCCGCCGCAGACGACTCTTCAAACTCCGTTGCCGAACAAGTGACAGTTAAGTTCACGACAGAGGATGGAGAATTTGATTATCCTGCTTATCAAAATTATCTAAAATCATTAAATGATGAAAAGGAGACAAAAGCAGACAAACAAGAAAATGTTGTGCTTTACGATGAAAAAGAATTATAACAAAAAAATAAAAAACACATGAGATCTCATGTGTTTTTTTGTGAAATATGCCAAAAAATATATGAAAAAGCAAAAGAATGGGTTATAATTGTTTTGTGAATGAAGTATTAAAACAAAAAATTCAAGTTTTGCCAAAAAACAGCGGTGTTTATGTCATGCGTGACAAGTCAAACAACGTCATTTATGTTGGCAAAGCAAAGAATTTGAAAAATAGGGTTGGTGGCTATTTTCAAAATTCCATAAAACACGAGAAAGTTCAACTCATGGTTGACAGCATTGAAGATATGGAATACTTTGTTGTGCCAAGCGAGTATGATGCGTTTGTGCTCGAACGAAATTTGATTGCAAAATATCAACCATTTTTTAACATTCTTCTCAAAGATGGAAAGCAATATCCATACCTTAAATTTGATTTGTCAAAAAAATTTCCACGACTTGAAGTTGCACGCAGAGTGAAGGGTGACCACGCAAAATATTTTGGTCCCTATCTATATCCCGTGAGAGCAGAAGAACTAATTAACATTGTGAACTATGCTTTTCCGCTTCGGACTTGCACAATGGCAATCAATCAAGGAAAACCAAAAAGTCGAGGTTGTCTGAACTTTGACCTTGGGTTGTGCTCGGCTCCTTGCGCGAACAAGATAACAGAAAAAGATTATATGGAAATTGTGAAAAAAGTGTCAAAATTTCTTGGTGGCGACTCTTCCGAGATGCTCAAAATACTGAATGAAAAAATGCGTATTGCGGCTGAGACAGAAAATTTTGAAACAGCACTTGAACTCAAAAACAAGATTGCAATGGTTGAAAAACTTGACAGCAAAGTCATCACGCAACTGCCAAACACCGCAAGTTTTGATGTTTTGGGTTGCTTTTGCGACGGGATTTTCATGTCAACTTGCGTCATGCAGATTAGAGGTGGAAGACTTTTGGGAGTTGAGTGTTTTAACCTTGTCAATTTTTCAGAAAATACTCGTGAAGTGATGCAAAACTTTGTTGTTGATTTCTATTCGCAACAAGTTATTCCTGCAAAAGAAATTTTGGTTGGAATGGATTTATCGAACAAGGTTTTGGAAGAATTTTTTGAAACTCAAAAAAATGTTAAGGTAAATTTTGTTTTTGTGCAAAAGGGGATAAAGAAAAAACTTGTTGAAATGGCAAACCTCAATGCACAGAAATATGTTGAAAGAACAATTCAATCAGAAAATCGCAAAAATGCAAGAACGTTTGGTGCAATAACAAGACTAAAATCTGCTCTCGGACTTCGTGAACTCCCAGTTCGCATGGAATGTTATGACATTTCGCATCTGTCAGGCACAGAAAAGGTGGGGTCCATGGTTGTTTTTGTCAATGGCGAGAAAAAGACGAAACTCTATCGCAAATTTAGGATCAGAACAGTTGAGGGCGTCGACGACTTTGCAAGTTTGCAAGAAGTGCTTTCAAGGCGAGTTGAAGAATACAAAAAACAAAAAGATGTGTCGTTTTCTCAAAAACCAAATCTCATCATTATTGATGGCGGAAAAGGACAACTTCATTATTCATATCAACAAACGCAGAAGCTTGGATTTGATGTTGAAATGATTTCGCTTGCAAAAAAATTTGAAGAAGTTTTTGTTGTTGGAGATTCAACACCGCATATGCTCAAACGCGGAAGCGTTGAACTTGGCGTGTTGCAACAAATTCGAGATGAGGCACATAGGTTTGCAATCACATTCAATCGTGAGAGCAGATTGAAAAGTGCATTCAAATCTCCGCTCCTTGAAGTTGAAGGAATTGGGACAAAAACTGCTCAAAACTTAATCCAAAAATTTGGAACGGTTGCAAAAATGAAAAAAGCAACCAAAGAGGAAATTGCAAAAGTTTCGGGGATTAATAGAAATAATTTGAAAAATTTATTAAAATATCTCGAAATTAACGAAAATTAATTATTTTGCATATAAAAAATTATGAAAAATAATAAAATTAAATTAAATAGTTTTATAAAAAGTTTTCCTGACATCACAAAAAGTGGTGTCAGTTTTTCTCAAATTTCAAGCATTGGAATTGGTGGTGAAATCGGAGCGATATGTGATGTGAAAAACACAAAAGAACTCACAGATGTTTTGGCGTGGCTAAAAAATGCAAAACTACATTATATTATTTTGGGAAACGGAACAAATATTGTGGGGCGTGATGGTGGATTTTCTGGTGTTGTCATAAGGCTTGTGGGGGAATTTCGGCAAGTGTCAAAAAAAGGTGAAAAAGTGGTTGCGGGGGCAGGCGTCAATATGTTTGTTCTCGGCAAAAAACTTCAAGAATTTTCGCTTGCTGGATTGGAGTTTGCGTATGGAATCCCTGGGAGTGTTGGCGGTTGTGTTTTCATGAATGCGGGAGCGTTTGGCGGGTGCGTTGGAGATAAGGTGTTGTGGGTTGAAGTGCTAGAAAATAATGAAATTAAAAAATATTTTATTAAAAAATGCAATTTTTCATATAGAAAATCAATTTTTTCACAAAAAAAAGATGAAATTTATGATAATTTTCCAATAATTTTGCGAGTTTGTTTCAAACTTGAAGAGCAAAATCGCGAACTCATTTTGAAAAAACAAAATGAATATTTAGAAAAACGAAAACAAACTCAACCACACGACTTTCGTTCTGCGGGAAGTGTGTTTCGTCGTGCGAGTGAATTTATTCCGGCAAAGGCAATTGACGAACTTGGGCTTAAAGGAAAAACAATGGGTGGCGCTGCGGTGTCAAAAAAACATGCTGGATTTATTGTAAATTTGGGCTCGGCGACTTGCCAAGATTTTCTTAATTTGGTATCTTATATACAAGAGTTGGTTTATAATAATTATAAACAAAAACTGGAACTTGAAATTCAAGTCTTGGGGGATTAAGATGATTTTGTTTGGAGATTATCACACACACACTCAATATAGTCACGGAAAAGGGACAATCCTTGAAAATGCAAAAGTCGCCGAGAGCAAAGGGCTCAAAGAAATTGCAATCACCGATCATGGATTTGGACACCAACTTTATGGAGTGAAAAGGCAAGATGTCGAAAATATTTTGCGTGACATAAAAAAAGCGAAAAAAGAAACTGGTGTCAACATTCTTTATGGTGTTGAGGGCAATTTTGTTGACCGACAAGGAAATATTGATGTGACAGCAGATGATTACTCAAAAATGGATATTTTGCTTGTTGGACATCACAACTTTGTGCGTTCAACTCGCTTTTCGGACAAGTTTCCAATGTTCTATCGCAATATGCTTTCGGGCATTTGGGCACCAAGCAAACAATTGATTGAAAACAACACAGCAATTTATCTTCGTGCATTTGAAAAGAATAAAATTGATGTCATCACACACCTAAACTATGGAATGAAAGTCGACACAATGGAAGTTGCACGTGCAGCAAAACAGGTTGGAACATTCATTGAGCTCAACGGGAAAAGAATTTTGTTCACTGATGACGAAATTGTCAAAATGGCAGAGGAGGGCGTGAAGTTTATTCTTAACTCCGATGCACACACACCCAACGCGGTTGGAGAGTGTAACAGGGCAACAAATCTTATTCGCCGTCTTGAAATTCCGCTTGATCGAGTTGTGAACATAAACAAATTCCCAATTTTCCACAAAGGACGAAACTAATGTCATTTTCTCATTCATGCAAACTTGAAGTGTTAAAAACGCCACTGGAGAACGATTGTTGTTCTCTGGCGTTTTTGTGTGGGCTGCTTCACGCGTGCGGAGAAATCAGCATTTCGGACAAACACTATGTTGCCACAATAAATACGGATATTGTTGAGGTGTATGATTTTTGCAACAAGATTTTGCAAATGCTCTATGGGGACTATTGCACGCTTGAAATCACCGATGACTATGCGATAAACAAACGCGTTTATTATGAAATCTCTTTTCCAAAAGATAAATCAGAAGAAATTTTGCTTGATTGCGGAGTGTTGGAGCGTGGCGAAGACGGAAGCCCTGTTATTGCAGTTAATATTCCCGAATTTGTCATTCAAGGCGATTGCTGCAAAAAAGCATTTGTCAAAGGTGCATTTGTTGGTTGTGCAACATCAAACATAAAGCTTTCGGTTGAGGCAACAAAAAAGACTTCGAGCGGTTATCATTTGGAATTTACATCTCACAGCATTGATTTTTTGAACAACATCGACAAACTTCTGCGAACCTATGACCTCAATCCAAAAATTTCCGAGAGAAAAAGCATATATGTTTTGTATCTCAAAGAAGCAAATCAAATCAGCGATGTTTTGGCTTTGGTCGATGCGTATGACGGTGTTTTGGCGCTCCAAAACGAGATTATCACTCGTGAAATGCGCAACAAGATTAATCGCGAAACAAACTGTATTTCATCAAATATTGCAAAAACTGTTGAGGCGAGTTTGCGTCAACTCGAAGCAATAAAATACATTCAAGAAACAGTCGGACTTGAAACGCTTTCCCAAGACCTTGAGGAAGTCGCACTTTTGAGACTTGCAAACCAAGAAGAGTCTCTTGAAGACTTGCTCAAACTCAGCACAATAAAACTCACCAAAAGCGGTCTTAATCATCGATTTAGAAAAATCATTAGCATTGCTGAAAAACTCAAAAACACGAAAAACTAAAAGAAGGAAGATATGGAAGATTTTGTTCATTTGCATCTACATACGGAATATAGTTTGCTTGACGGGGCGGCACAAATTTGCAAAGTTGTTAAAACTGCCAAAGATATGGGCATGAAATCAATTGCAATAACCGACCACGGCAATATGTATGGCACAATCGCACTTTTTGACGAATGTAAAAAAGTTGGAGATATAAAACCAATTTTTGGTTGTGAGTTTTATGTTGCTGACGACCTTCATCAAAAATCAGGAAAGCCAAAGCTCCGCCACTTGATTTTGCTTGTGAAAAACGAAGAGGGATACAAAAACATTTGTATGCTCAACACCATTGCTTTTCGCGATGGTTATTATTATAAACCAAGAATTGATTACAAAACCTTGAAAGCATATTCAAACGGGCTTGTTTGTCTTTCGGCGTGCCTTGCGGGAACACTTCCTCAACTCCTTTTGTCAGGACAAATGGATGAGGCGGACAAGTTTGTTGAAAGCATGAAAGAAATGTTTGGCGAGGACTTTTATGTTGAAGTTCAAGACCACGGGCTTGAAGAAGAAAAAAGAGTTTATCCAATGCTTGTTGACATTGCAAGGCGTCACGGAGTGAAGACGGTTGCAACAAATGACGTGCATTACATAAACAAGGAAGATAGCGTTGTTCAAGATGTTTTGATGTGCGTTCAAATGCAAAAAACAGTTGACGACCCAGACAGACTCAAATTTGAAACTGATGAGTTCTATCTCAAAACTGGGGACCAAATGGCAGCGCTTTTTCCTGACAACCCAGAAGCGATAAAGAATACGATTGAAATTGCTGATAAATGCAATTTTACATTCAAAGACATTGACAAAAACATATATCTTTTCCCTCAATATCATGCGCCAGATGGACAGGACAACTATCAGTTTTTGCGTAAAATGGTGTTTGACGGACTTGAAAAAAAATATCCGGAAGTCACACAAACAATAATCGACAGAGCGGAGCGTGAACTTGCGCTTATAAAAAGGCAAGGCTTTGTTGAATACTTTTTGACAGTTTGGGACTATATTAACGCGGCTAGGAACATGGGCGTCCCAGTTGGCCCTGGACGTGGCAGCGGAGCGGGAAGCATTGTTGCCTATGCTATTGGAATCACGAACATTGATCCTCTCAAATTTGATTTGCTGTTTGAGAGATTTTTGCATGAAGAACGTGTCACTGCACCCGACTTTGACGTTGACTTTGCCGACGACAGACGCGGCGATGTCATTGAATATGTTCGTCAAAAATATGGCGAAAAACGTGTTGTTAAGATTGTGACATTTGGAACAATGGCAGCGAAAAATGCGATAAAAGATGTCGGAAGAGTTTTGCGTGTTCCATACTCCGAGCTTGACAAAGTCACAAAAAACATTCCAAACATTCCAGCAAAACACCACGATGTCATTCAAAAGTGTTTTGGCTTCTACAAGAGCAAAGAGGGCGAACAAAACTATGCAATTCCCGAACTTGTTGAAACATATAACACGAACCCAGACATCAAAAAAGTTGTTGACATTGCAATGAAACTTGAAGGCATGCCAAGGCAGTGTTCAACTCACGCATGTGGTGTCGTTATTGGAAGTGACGACCTCGAAAAGTTTATGCCACTCAGCCGAAACGGCGAAGATATAACCACTCAATATTCAATGACAGATATTGAGCGTTTGGGACACCTCAAAATGGACTTTTTGGGACTCCGAAACTTGAACGATATTCAGAAAGCAACCCAATATGTCAAAGAAAACCACGGCGTCGACATTGACTTTATGAAACTTGGTTATGACGACCCAGAAGTATACAAACTCATTTCAAGCGGAAACACAAAAGCAATATTCCAAATTGAAAGCACAGGTTTTCAAAAATTCTTAAAACAACTTCGTCCAACTTGCATTGAAGATATCACTGCGGGTGTGTCGCTTTATCGTCCGGGGCCAATGGATTCAATTCCAACTTACACGCACAACAAGCATCACCCAGAAGATGTCAAATATGATCACCCAATTCTTGAAAACATCCTTAATGTCACATATGGTTGCATTGTTTATCAAGAGCAAGTTATGAGAATCTGCCAAGATATGGCGGGATACACTCTTGGACAAGCCGACATGGTTCGCCGTATGATGGGAAAGAAAAAAGTTGATGCAATGAAAGCAGAAAAACAAGTTTTTCTCTATGGAAAGCCTGCTCAAAACGGAAAGCCAGCCATTGACGGTGCAGTTAAGCGTGGCGTTCCAGAAGATGTCGCAATCAAAGTTTGGGACCAAATGGAAAAATTTGCTCAATACGCGTTTAACAAATCGCACGCTGCGGCATATAGTTTGATAACCTATCAAACCGCATATCTCAAATGCTATTATGAACCCGAATTTTTGACGGCGGTTCTCAACAACAGAATCACAAATATTGATGAAATCAAAAACTATGTCACGTATGCAAGAAGTGAAGGAATTAAAATTTTGCCGCCAGACATAAACAAGAGCATGACAGGTTTTTCTGTTCGTGACGGAAAGATCAGATTTGGACTTGCAGCACTCAAAAATGTTGGACTTGGTGTGATTGACTCAATCATTGATGAACGAAATCGCGGGGGAGAGTTTAAGGACTTTATGGACTTTGCAAAACGAGTTGATCCCCAAGCGCTCAACAAACGTTGTCTTGAAAGTTTGATTCTCAGTGGCGCATTTGATTGCTTTGGGAAATTTCGCTCACAACTCATGCAAGTTTACGACATGGTTGTCGATCGTGTTTCAAAAGATAAGAAAAATCGTGAGACGGGACAATTTTCGTTGTTTGACGACCCAACTCTTGTCAGTGCGGTTGAGTTTGATGAAATTCAATATCCAAGGATAAAGGAATTCAACAAAGAGGCATTTTTGAAATTTGAAAAAGAAGTTGTTGGAATTTATATCTCTGGAAGTCCTCTCGACGACTACATTAATGAATACAAAAACTTTAATTTCACATCAGATATGATTGCAAATGTTGATTCAGGCGAAGAAGGCGAAACTGTTGACGAAGACCAACAGGTTGATGGCGATGACAAATTTCAAGATAGCGGTCTTGTTGATAATATGCGTGTCACTTGCGGTGGTCTTGTTTCGGTCATAAAGAAAGTTGTTACGAAAATGACAAACAAAGAAATGGGAATTCTAACCATTGAAGACATTTATGGGTCATTTGATTGCATGTTGTTTGCAAACAACTACGCGAAATATAAATATCTTCTCAAAGAAGACCAATTTGTTAAGATTGAAGGTAAACTATCTTTGCGAGAAGGTCAAAATCCAATAATAATTGCTGAAAAAATTATTTTTGAGATAAGTGAGCAGGAAAAATCAGTTGTTGAAGAGCTCCCAAAAGAACAAAAATTATACTTGAAGTTTGATGTCAATAACAAAAACACATATTCAAAAGTTGAAGAGATTTTGTCGTCATATCCAGGAATAAGTCAAATTGTTATCAAAGATGAGTTGACAAGTTCGGTGTTTATGTTGAAAAATCGTAACGTAAAGATTAATGACGGACTTATTAATGAACTAATTGGCGAACTTGGTGAAAAAAATGTTGTTGTGAGGTGAGTATGAAAATCGGAATTTTGACAAGCGGGGGAGATGCCCCAGGAATGAACACTTGTGTTGCTCGACTTGTGAATTCGCTTTGCAGGCGTGGGCATAAAGTTGTTGGCATCATGTTTGGATACAAAGGTTTGCTTGAAGAAAACTTTGTTCCCCTCACGCAAGAGAGTGTGCAAAATGTTAGTTACTTGGGCGGGAGTTTCCTAAAAAGTTATCGTTGCCCAGAGTTTAAAACTGAGGCTGGCGTCAAAAGAGGTGTCAAGGTTTTCAAAAAACATAAATTTGATGCAATTATTGCAATCGGTGGAGATGGAACGCTCAAAGGTGTGAAAGAACTCAACGATGCAGGTGTTAATGTCACATTCATTCCTGCAACCATTGACAACGATGTCATGATTTCTGAAAAAAGTTTGGGATTTGACACAGCAATTAATAATGCGGTTGAGGCGATTGATATGATTGAACAGACCATGGCAACAATGGACAGGGGAATGGTTGTTGAAACCATGGGAAGAGATTGCTCCGACATTGCAATCTCTTGTGGACTTGCAGTTGGGGCAACAATGATAATCACGCCTGAAAGCGATTTGAATTTTGAACACATATTGCAAAAACTCAACAAAAAAATGACGGCCGGGGACAAAACTCCAATAATTATTGTTCAAGAACACGTTCTTGACATTGATAGCCTTGCAAAATATTTGGAACAGAACACAAAAATTGAATTTAGGTCAATAAATCTTGGATATATCCAAAGAGGCGGGGCGCCAACAGTTGCTGACAGGATTTTGGCAATAAAATTCGCAAAATGCGTGGTGGATAGCCTTGAGCGTGGCGAAAAAAACCGCTGCGCAAGCATTCTCAATGATGAAGCATGCGTTCTTTCGATGAAAGTAATCACAAAAAATGCTCATAAATCAAGCCAATATCTCGTTGACTTTGTCGATTGAGTGTGATATTGTAAAAAATGTAAAGATTTTTAAAAAAAGAAGAAACAAGCATGAAAATTGATTTAAATATTGAAGAACTTGGTGTTTATGAACTCAGAGAACTCGCAAGAAAATTGGGAGTTAAGAGTCCAACTACCAAAAAAATTGGACAACTAAAACAAGAAATAAAACTAATTCAAAACGGACAAATGAAAGGGGTTAACACAAACAAAATTGGCAGACCTCCAAAGTCAATGTCGCGCCAAACCGCCGACATTTCTGCTTTCTTTATTCCACAAGACATTGCTTCAATGATTCGAGAAAAAAATCAAGGTTTTAGTGAAGAAGAGTTGAATCTCAAAAAATTGATATTCCGGGCAAATGTTCAATCTGGTGACGGGGAATTTGCAAACGGCTATTTGCGAAAAACAGATGCGAACCACTTTTATTTTTGGTCGCAAACACAAAATTGTTTCAGCAAAGAAATGTTGATCTATATAACTGATGCCTTTGCCGAAGAATATTCTCTTCGGGTTGGTGATTTTGTCCAAGCAAAAATTGAGGTTTATGAAGAAAACAACTATGCGATTGCAAACAAAATCATTCGCGTGAACGGCGAGCAATATGAGGCAGGAAAAAGAATAGAGCCAGTTGATCTATCAAAAGCAATTTATCCAGATGCGCAAATGGACATTTTGTTTGGCGAAAAAATGAACAAAGGCGGACGAGCTATTGCGGTTTATGACAACAGAGCACAAATGACAACGCTCATGAATTATGCGCAAAATCAAGCAGAAAATGGTTTCCGAGTTTTGCTTTGTGGATGTGATATCCCACCGGAGCTATTTGCATATGTTGAAAATTCAAACATTGAACTTTTTATTTCAAGGTTTGGAGACGGCTTGCAAGCCTCATATAACACAATCATCAACGCAATAAATCATGCAAAATCTCTTGCTTGTGACCACAAAGATGTCATTGTTGTTGTCTATGACACAATCGGCGTTTTGGAAACGATGAAAATGTATTTTGAATCAGTTGGACAACATCAAGTTAATGGCGTGCAACTAACAAAATCTATTTTTGGATTGGGCGGAAATTTTGGTGGAGTTTCTTCGATTTCGACCATTGCGTGTTTGTTGAAAAATGAATACAATGAAGATTTTGTTCAAAAAGAACTCGGCAAGGTGGCGTCTTGTGTTGTCGGCAACTACTAAATTATGTTGTAATTAATTGACTTATTATTTATTTATACTTAAAATAATGTTTATGTTTTTTTGGTAAGTTAATACTTACAAATGGAGAGAAAATGAAAAAGTTTATTCCAGCTTTGGTTATGATGCTTTTTGCAACAATTGCGCTTTTTGCAGGTTGCGCATCAAAAACACCAACACCAAATTCAAATGATCCGGTCATTGGCAATGGCGGACTTTCTGTCATCAAAGGTGACTACATCTACTATGTTAATGGCTATGAAAGCAACGAAACAACAAAGTCAAGCCACGCAAACAAAGAAGGGCAAGTCAAAGTTTCTTCAATTTATATGGCAAAAATCCAAAATGGAGAGCTCAGCGACAAACGACAACTTGTTTCAAAAGTGGGCGGTTTTGAATATTCAGACCTTTATATTTTTGGCGACAAATTATATTTTTTGACACCAAACACAAAGAAAGATGAAACAGGAGAAATCAGAAGTGATATCATCACACTTTGCTCAGTGCAACTTGACGGGTCACGTCTCACTGAAATATTCACGCCAACGCAATATTCTTCTGGCGCATTTTCAATGAAAGAAGTCAACGGAAAAGTTTATGCTTTTGTTTTTGATGGAGCAACAATTTCTCAAATCGAACTCGACAACAAAAACAAAGTCACTCAAATTTCCGCTGATGTCACAAGTTTTGCAACTTCACGCGACAAAACTTGCTATTCAGAAAACGCTCAAAAAACGCTTGACCAAAGCCTTGATGGATATTTGTTCTATTCACGTTCAAGAAATGAACAAGAAGGAAAAAATGAAGGTGTTGGTGGAAACATTTTGGAAAGATATAATATTGCCACTGGCGAAAAAACAATTCTTTCTTCAAACATAAACACAACAACAAAAGTGACAAATGTTGAAGGTGGAAGACTTTTCTATACAAAAGGAGATTCATATTATTCAATGAACAGCAGCTTCTCAAGCGAACTTCGTCACACATATGTGGCTGTTGATGGCTTTACACCACTTGGGAAGGGTGAGAATGGTGAAGAACTCGGAATTGTTATTAAATATAATTCAAAATTATATCTTCAAAAACTCACAGATTCAGTTATTCCATCAGTTGCATTCTCTGAGGATAATGTGGATATCATTGCAGTTGACCAAGATTTGATTATTGTAAAAGACTCAAATTCAAAAATACTTTCAATTTCATCAAAAGATAAATCAACAATCACAATGTTTGAACCAGCAGACGAGCAAAAACTTGGCGACAAATTTGATTTTGATGGAAGATATTTGACCTTGGTTGGAAGCGTCAAAGATTATAATGCAAACTATTCTTATATTATTGACACATTTAATGCTGCAGGTGGTCAAACATCGGCAACACAAATTGGAACTGTGGTTGACTCAGACAAAAAATAATATGAAAAAACAACTCAATTTGATTGAGTTGTTTTTTTGTGATAGCTTTGAGGGTTTTTCTTCTTGAGATTTATGACCTTGTTTTGTAAGTAAAAAATTCTTTTTTTTATTTTAAATTATCGTGTTTTATTTCAATTTATAAATATATTCGACATTGTTCTACATATATCTCCGACTTTTGGCAAAAGAGGAGAAAATTTAACACGCGATTTTATATTTTTTGGCACAAATTCGTGTTATTCTTTCCTCGTAGCAAAATTATGGAGGAAAAAATGGAAACAAAAAAACAAAAAATAAAAATTTTGATAGCGGACGCAAGTGAAGAATCAAGAAATGAACTTGTGAATTATTTTTCAAAATCAGATAGGTTTGAGATTGTTTGCGTGTCAAGCGACGGACAAGAGGTTTTGGACACGATACTAAACAATTCGGTTGATGTTGTCGTCATGGATGTTGTTCTTACTGGAATTGACGGTTTTGAAGTTTTGGAGGAAGCAAAAAAGCGTCCGAACATTTCATCAAAATTCATCATTGAGTCAAATCTCACTCATGATGGATTTGTAACAAAGGCGACAATGCTGGGAGCAAATTATTTTATTGCAAAACCAATCAATTGTTCGGTTGTTGAAAAAAGAGTTCTTGAACTGGTTGAGAACAAGGCGCCAAGCAATATCAGCAAGATGGGCAGTCGTCAACTTGAAGAAAAAATATCAAATATTTTTATTACGGTTGGCATTCCTGCACATATAAAAGGTTATCAATTTTTGAGAGAGGCAATCAAACTCGCGATTGATAGTCCAGAAATAATCAACTCAATCACGAAAAAACTTTATCCAACAATTGCTGACAAATATTCAACATCTTCAAGCAAAGTTGAACGTGCAATCAGACACGCAATTGAGGTTGCTTGGAACAGAGGGAAAATTGAAAACATCAACTCAATATTTGGTTTAAAAGTATACAATTCAAATGAAAAACCAACCAACGGTGAATTCATTGCACTTGTTGCGGACAAAATGTTGATTGAGGGCGCGTAGAGAAAAATTTCGGACTGTTTGTTGCTGGAAAAAATCAAAAATATTTTTGCCAAAAAATTTTTTTATAACATATTAAAAATAGTTGCATATTATATTTAAAATTGATATTATCTCAACATAAAAATCATTATAAATATAAAACTATTTTTAAAGAGGTGCTTATGGCAACAAAACCAGTTTATATCAGATGTCCAAGATGTGAGCTCAACTATATCAAAAAAGGGGAAAAACTGTGTTCGGTTTGCAAGAGTGAGCTTGACGGAACAAGTGAACTTGACGAACTCGACCTTGAATACTGCCCAGTTTGCAAAACAAACTACATTCAACCAGACGAAATCATGTGTGCAACTTGCGCAAAAGAGCGTTCACTCGACACAAACTTCCATGGTGACGAATACGAGAACGACGAGTGGGATGAATATATCAACGCAAAAGACACAGACGGATATGAAGAGGAAGATGACGAAGAGTTCACTCAAGTTCACGATGCTGACGATGATGACGATATCATGACTTCAGACGACCTTCCTTTGGGACTTGAAGACGACTTTGACGAAGAAAGTGATGAAGAGGACGATTCCGACGAGGAGATTGAAGACGAAGAGTTGGACTTTGAAGATGAAGACGACTTCGATGATGAAGATGAGGATGAAGAGGACGATGACGATATTGATGAATAAAAAATCCCTGCGAGGGATTTTTTGTTTATGTTTAATATAATCTTATATTTGAGGTTTAAATCTCAATCTTTTTGGCAAAAATTGGTTGAGGTGAAAAAATGAAAAAAACTTTGTTATCCCTTTCAGATGTTAAAGATCAAATCCTTGCACTCAAAGGCGAGAATGTAAAATTAACAATTAATCGTGGAAGAAAAAAGATTGAAAAAATGATGGCTACCATTGATTCGTGTTATCCGAGCGTGTTCACGGTCAAGACCGAAGAAACAGAAACAGGTAACACGCAAACTTTCTCATATTCAGACATTTTGTGTGGCGATGTGAAAGTTTCAACAAAATAATTTTTTTATTTTTTGGTTCTAAAAACAAAAAGTCCTCTATACATTATTACAAAGTCAAATGTGTGGAGGATTTTTATTGTGGCAAAGTCAAACCAAAAAATTTTAGTCGTAAACAAAAGAATGCTTGGCAGTGTGCAAAACAACATTGAGTGCAAGGTCGCATCGGCTGACCAAAAGGTTATGGGACTTTTGTTGTCGTCTGCAAAAGTCGAAGTAACGAGTTGTGAGCCGCTTCAAAAAGAAGCCAATGTTTCTGGCAAAATCATCATTGACATTCTTTATAAAACCGAAAATGACGAAATTGATTCAACATCAAGTGCTTTTGCTTTTTCGAGCAAGGTTGAGGGAGATTTTGAACCAAATCTTGGAGTTGTGGCATCTGCTGAAATTGTTGACTATTCGGTTGACGGCGTCAGCGAAGATGAAGTTAGATTTGTTGTCACGACAGAGGTTCGCGTCCTTGGATATCCTCAAACCGAATTCGATGTTGCAGAGGCTGACGAAGATTTATGCGTCAAGATGTCGGAAAACCACGCCACAAGATTAACAAAATCCTCAAATCAAAAACTCAGTGACACACTTTGTTTTGATATAAAAGACAAGGTTAAAAAAGTGCTTAGAGTTGATGTTCAAACAATCTGCAAAGATGCTCAGGCGGGGAATGGATATGTGACACTCAATGGTGAAGATATTGTTGACATTCTCTATGTCGAAGACGATGTTGAACCAAAACTAAAAAGTGCATCTTTTGTGCAACCATTTGGCGAAGAACTTGAAGTTGGTGGTGTCACAAAAGAAAGTCTTATTGACCAATTTATATCTGTGAAACATGATGCCATAACGAACACTTTGGAGCAGGGCGAAGAAGGGGCAAAAGTCAATATCAATCGTGAAGCAAATGTTCATATATTTGCATTTGAAAAGTTTGAATTTGAATCAATCGAAGATGTTTATTCTTTGACTCATACAACGCTTGTTTCAACAAATTCCTATAATTATCTTGCACCACAAAAACAAATGTATTTCCAAAATAAAATTGACGGCACAGTCACCGCAGGCGAGAACACTCCAAGAATTGACAAAGTGCTTGAAAACTCTGCAAACACGCTCAAAGTTCTTGCTTACTATGTTCAAGATGACGAAATTATTATTCAGGGAACAATGCAAACAACAGTGCTATATCTCAATGACGAAAACTCAACCATTGAATCGCTTGAAGTTGAGATTCCGTTTGAAGTCAAACAACGTATTGAAGAAATTCCAGGCGCTTTGATTGATGTTAAGTGTGCTGTTGACGGAGTTGATGTTGTTGCAAAACGCGGCAAAGACATATTTATTGAGGCCGAGGTCAAAACATATGTTGCAGTTTACTCAACCGAAACAGGGGCTGCAATATCTGGAATTGAACTCCAAGATGAACTTCCACCAAAAACAAGTGCAATGGAAATTTACTTCGCAAACGCCGGTCAAACGCTTTGGGATGTCGCAAAAGACATGGTTGAAAGTGTTGACACTCTAGCAAAATTTAACCCAGACCTTCCAGATGTTATGGTTGGAGATGAAAAAATTGTTTGCTATCGAAAGAAAAGTGTATAATTTTTAGAGTATAAATAAAATAATAGAGTCAATAATCCTTCTTGAAAAGTCAAAGACAATTTCAAGAGGGGTTATTTTTATGAGAAAAATTTTTATTGTCGTTTTAATTGTTGTCATCGGGCTTGCTTTTGTTTTATTTTCGACAAACAAAACTGATGCAAACGAAGAATATTTGAGAATACATATCAGGGCAAATTCAAATCTCGACATTGACCAAAATGTCAAATATAAAATAAAAGACAAGGTCGTCGAGTATCTCATTCCAGTCCTTTGCGAGTGCGAAACAAAAGAGCAAGCAGAGAACGCACTCAGACAAAATTTTGATGGAATTGAAAAACTGGCGAACGAAATTCTTAGACAAAATGGTTTTTCCTATTCATCCCATGCAAAACTTTGCAATGAATACTTTCCAACAAGGAGTTATCAAGATCTCACACTTGATGAAGGCTTCTATGATGCACTCATTTTGGAACTTGGGGAAGCAAAGGGAGATAATTGGTGGTGCGTTGTCTATCCGCCACTATGTTTTGTGTCAGCAAACCCGACCGGAGAAGGAGTTGTGTATAAATCCAAAATTTTGCACATAATAAACAAAATTCTTGGTCGGGAGGGAACATGAAAAAACGCAATAGAATTATGTTTGCCGTTCTTTTGCTTTTTGCAGTGATTTTGGTCGGTTGCATTGTGAGTGTTGATAATGTCAACAACAATAATATAACTTCAATCAGCCAAGTTGCGACTACATCACAGAACAAGCAAATTCAACAAAAGTTAAAAGATTTGGGCTATTACTTTGGGTCGGTTGACGGCATTTATGGAAATGCAACAAGAAATGCAGTTGTTGCTTTCCAAAAAGCAAACGGACTCACAGCGGACGGAGTGGCAGGACCAAAGACAATTGCAGCACTAGGACTAAACTTTAATTCAGTGACATCAAGTGATCTATATCTTCTTGCAAAATGTGTTCACGCCGAAGCGAGAGGCGAACCCTATGTTGGGCAGGTTGCAGTGGCAGCGGTTATTCTTAATCGTGTGAAAGACGCGGCTTTCCCAAACACAATTTCGGGAGTTGTTTATCAACCTTGGGCTTTCACTGCGGTCAATGACGGGCAAATCAACCTTGAACCAAACTCAACCGCATATCAAGCGGCACAAGATGCACTCAATGGCTGGGACCCAACCTATGGTTGTTTGTATTACTATAATCCAACCACTGCAACAAGCAAGTGGATATTCTCAAGGCAAACCGTTGTCACAATTGGCAAACACGTGTTTGCGATATAGGAGGGGTGCATGGAACAAACAAAAACAAAGAAATCAACAACCGTTGTCTTCATTGTGCTAACCGCTGTCTTTGCGGCGCTCATGGTTGCAGCGGTGCTTGCACTTTTCATCAACACAAACAAAATGAATGCCTATGGTTCTAGTCTTGAATATGTTTATCAACGCTCATACTATGACCTTGAAGACAACATCAACAATGCTGAAAACAAACTTGGAAAACTCATGGCATCAAGTTCAGGAAGCTACCAAAAGAAATTGGTTAAAGAAATTTCAGCAAACGCAAAAGCAGCACAAGAAAACTTGAATATTTTGCCAGTTTCAGCGGGCGGAATTAATGATTCAATCAAGTTCATCAACCAATTCTATGGCTATATGTCTTCGCTTGAAACTTCAATCGAAAAGACAAGCAAGCTCACACCTGAGCAAAAACAAAAAGTTGGGGAACTTCATCAAGCAATCAAAGAAATGAAGTTCAACCTTGATAGTTTCACAAAAAAACTTGCCGGTGGATATTCCATCCTCAAAGCAAGCAAAAATATCGAAGGCGATTTCAATAATCTCACAAACGACCTCAGACAAATCAAAACTGACGACATTGAGTATCCTTCAATGATTTATGATGGACCATTTTCAGACTCTGTGACAAACGTTGAAATCAAAGGTCTTTTTGGCGAAAATGTTGACTCAATTCAAGCAGAAAAGAACTTGCGTGAAATCTACACAGGGAAAAACCTTGAAAACTTCAAGTATCTTGGTCAAACAAATGGCAAATTTAAAACACATGACTTTTCGTTCTATCTTGATGGAACAAATCAGTTTGCTCAAATCACAGAAGTTGGTGGGCGACTTCTCACTGTGAGTGGTGGAGTGGTTGCAAACTCTTCAAACATAAGTTTTGAAAATGCACAAAAACTCGCCATTGATTTCTGTAAAAAAGCAGGAATTAAAGATGTTGAAGTTGTTTGGAGCGACGAAAAAGAGAGCGAGGCATATTTCAACATTGCACCAGTGCAAAATGGAATTATTCTCTATCCAGATTTAATCAAAATCAAAGTTGATAAATCAACAGGGAATATTGCCGGATTCGAAGCGTGTGCATATTTCACAAACCACACAAACAGAAGCCTTGCAACTGCAAAAATTTCTGGTGATAAAGCAAAAAATACAATAGAAAATGGATATAACATTCAAACAACAAAACTATGTCTTGTTCCACTTGATTACAACCGCGAAGTTTTGTGCTATGAATTCAAATGCGACAACCTCGGTTCAATCTATTTTATCTATATCAACGCTGAGTCGGGAGTTGAAGAAAACATTCTTCAAGTTGTCTCATCCGAAAGCGGTCAAAAACTTATGTAAAGCAAAAAAGATGCAAATCAAATTATAAATAATGTTTGGTTTGGCATCTTTTTTTATGTTGACCAAAATATTTTTGGTGTGTTATAATTTGGGCATGGAAACATTAACTTTGGAAAACCAAACACTTTCGTCAAACGAGATTCTGACGGACGACATTATTTTTGGAAAGACCGAAACAAAAAAGGCGATGGACACAAGCGGCTTTGGAGATTTTACGGTTATTATTTTGCTTGCAAAAAATCCCGCTTTCAAAGGTGTTCTCAAGCCTTATGAAATCAATATTTATGGTAAAAAAATGTGGCAATGGGTGGCTCTTGCGTGCGAAGGATACAAAACAAAAACTGTTGCTTGCTCACCCGAGAGCAACATTTTGTCTTTGATAAAACCACATCTTGAAGACACAAAGTTCACGGCAGTTTTCTATTCTGACACTCCGCTTCTTCAAAAGTCCACAATTGAAGAGATATTTATGTTTGTAAGAAGTCGGGATATTAATGTCATGAGATTGACGCGCGGTTTTATCTTCAACACAGAATATGTCAAAACTGCAACTGAAATTGCTGCAATGCAAACAGAATATTTTGAAGAAGAAGACTTTATCACTTGCTATAATCAAAAGCAGGTTGCTTTTGTTTCGGACATCATAAAAAACAGAATTTTGGATTTTCATATGTCTGAGGGTGTTCAAATTGTTGACCCAAACACAACGTTTGTTGATTGCGATTGCATCATTGGTGCTGGAACAAGAATTGAGCCAAACAATATCATTCGTGGCATGACTTTTATTTATCCAAATTGTGTGCTGGATGGCGGAAATATTATTGAAAACAGCATTATTGGAGAAAATTGCAAAATAATTAATAGTTATATTTCAGAAAGCAGAATCAAAGACAGACAAGTTGTTGGACCATATGAGAAAATAATAAAGAAATCCACTTGATTGAGGCGAAAATGAAACTGATTTTTGGACTTGGAAATCCTGGGCGAGAATATGAAAAAACTTATCACAACATTGGCTTTATGTGTGTGGATTTTTTGCTAAAAAATTTTTGTGAAAATGTTGCTGAAAAAAAAGAAGGCAAGGCACAAACCTATCATGCAACGCTTCAAGGACAAAAAGTTGTTGTCGCAAAACCTCAAACCTATATGAATTTGTCGGGAGAAAGTGTTTTGGCACTCATGACCAAATATAAAGTTTCGCCACGTGATGTTTTTGTTTTTGTTGACGACATTGACCAAGACAAGGGCAAGGTGAGATTTCGCGAAAGGGGAAGCGCAGGCACTCATAATGGGCTGAAGAGCATTGTTGGGCTTGTTGGAGAAGATTTTAATCGCATTCGAATTGGAATTTCAAGAAATCAAGGCATGGACCTTGCAGATTATGTTCTTTCAAAAATTGATGACCAAAGCATGAAACAAATTGAGCCGGCAATTGAGGCGGGCGTGGGCATTTTGTTGGAGAAAATCAATGTCAAATAATATATCTTGTTATTTTGAAAATTTGTTTCAAACAACAAAGTTTCAAAAAATAAGAGAAAACGCACAAAAAAAAGATATAAAAATCAGCGGCCTTTCAAGCGGGGAAAAGGCTGTTGTTTTGGCTTCTTTGAACAAGAAATTTGTGTATGTTGCAAGTGACTTGATTGAAGCAAACAATGTGCAAAAAACGCTTAATGATTTTGAGATTTCAAGTCACATAATTTATTCTGCAATCACAACACCAGTTCTGACAATCGGGCGAGTTGATGACCTGCAACTTGATGCACTCAACAAACTTTATGACTTTTTTAACGATGAAGTGAATGCGGTTATTGTTCTGCCATCATTCCTTTCTGAGCGTCTGCCCGCACGCGACAAACTTTTGGAAAATCAATTTTGTCTGAAAGTGGACGATGAAATAAATCAAAAAGATTTTGAAAAAACGCTGATAAAATTTGGATTTACAAAAACTGACGGAAGAGGAGGAGTTGGTGAATTTTGTGTTCGCGGTGACACGATTGAAATTGTGACATCGTCAAACGAAACTCTTGTTCGAGTTGAATTTTTTGATGATTTTGTTGAAAAGATTAAGATTTGTGACAAGACAACTCTCGCACTCATCAAATCTGTTGATAAATATTATTTTCATCCAACGAGCATATTTTTTCTCGAAAATAATCAAAAAAATGCAGTTTTGGCGCAATTATTTGAACAAAAAGCAAAAAACACGAATAATCCAAGGCTTGATGAAAACCTTTCGAATGCAATAAACATTGTTGAAAACAACTTTTGTATGCCGCCGTTTTTGCAACCATACCTTTCTGGATTTCACGATGGAGTGACATCAATTTGCGGCGATGCCATTCTTGTGTTTGATGAAACAAAAAAAATCAAAGACGCACTCAACAGTTCAACGTCTGAATTTTTCTCGGGGTTTTTGAGTCTTGTTGAAGGCGGAGAACTAACCAAAGAACACAAAGACTTTTTGCTCACAGAAGAGCAAATATTTCAAAACCTTTCTCCAGCAATCTACTTTGACAACATCATGGACGAGAAGCGGGAGATTGAAATTGATTTTCAAAAAGCGCTTGTTGGAAAATACACTTTTGATTTTTCTGCTCTCCTTCGCGACCTAAAAGTTTATAAAGAAAAAGGAAAGTTTGTCGTCCTTTTTGCTGGCGGAAAAACTTCGTGTGAAAATATAAAAAACTATATGATTGAAAACGGACTATATTTTGACGATTTTTCAAGTTCGGCAACAAAAGGCATATTTCTTTCCAATCAAAATTTTTCGACTTCGGTTGGATTTGCTGATGAAAACTTTGTTGCAATTGCAACTTGTGACCTTATAAAAAAATCAACCAACTTTGCTGTTTCGAACAAGAAAAAAGTTTTTTATCTTCCCAAAGTGGGAGATTATGTTGTTCATGTCACGCACGGCATTGGGAAATGTGTTGGCATTGAAAAATTAAAACTTTCATCAGTCTACAAAGATTATTTCATCATCGAATACAAAAATGGCGATAGGCTTTATGTTCCAAGTGAACAAGCAAATTCAATTTCGGCATATTTGGGTGGAGAGGCTGAGCCAAAACTTAACAAAATTGGTGGTCTTGAATTTCGCAAGGCGAAAGAAAAAGTTTATAAAAGCGTTCAAGAAATGGCTGGCGAACTTGTCAAACTCTATTCAGCACGTGAACAAAAGCATGGTTTTGTGTTTAGCGAAGATGGATATTTGCAAGCAGCTTTTGAAGAGGCTTTTCCATATGACGAAACCGAAGACCAAATTGTGGCTGCAAACGAAATAAAAAAGGACATGCAGTCCACGAAAATTATGGACAGATTGCTTTGCGGTGATGTTGGTTATGGCAAAACAGAGGTTGCAATGCGTGCGGCTTACAAAGCGGTGATTGACGGAAAGCAAGTTGCTTTCATGTGTCCAACAACAATTCTTTCTCAACAACATTTCAACACATGCCAAACTCGCTTTAAGGATTTTATGGTGCGCGTTGAAGTGCTCAATCGTTTTAAGACGCCAAAACAACAAAAAGAAATTTTGGAGAAACTCAAAAAAGGCGAAATTGATGTTATTTGCGGAACTCATCGACTTCTCGGAAAAGATGTTGAGTTCAAAGATTTGGGACTTTTGATTTTGGACGAAGAACAGCGATTTGGTGTTGCCGACAAAGAAAAAATCAAGAAACTAAAAAACGACGTTGATGTTCTCACGCTTTCGGCAACCCCAATTCCAAGAACGCTTCATATGTCGCTTAGTGGAATCAGAGATATCAGCATTCTTTCAACTCCGCCAAAAGAACGACTTCCTGTTCAGACCTATGTCACAGAATTTTCTCCAATGCTCCTAAAAGATGCGTGCCTAAAAGAGATTGCACGTGGCGGGCAAATTCTGATTGTTTATAACAGGGTTGACAAGATTGATGAGTTTGCTGCATTTGTCAAAAACTTGCTTCCAGGTGTTGATGTTGGAGTGGCACACGGACAAATGGATGAAAAACTTCTTGAGCAAACAATATTCAAACTCTATAACCGAGAATATCAGGTGTTTATCAGCACAACACTCATTGAAAACGGGGTTGATTTGCCGCTTGCAAACACTTTATTTGTGCTTGATAGCGACCGCTTGGGACTTTCTCAACTATATCAACTTCGTGGACGAATCGGCAGGGGCAACAGGCTTGCGTATGCATACTTCACTTTTGATGGCGGAAAAAAACTCACCGAGCAAGCATTCAAGAGGCTCGAAGCGATTATGCAATTTCGAGAACTTGGCAGCGGATTTAAGATTGCGATGCGAGATCTTGAAATTCGAGGTGCGGGCAATGTGCTTGGAAAAGAGCAGCATGGTCAAATGCAAAAAGTTGGCTATGACCTTTATTGCAAAATTCTTAAAGACGCGGTGGGTGCGCTTTCTGGAAATGTTGAAAAACCAAAACGCGAAGTCAAACTTGACATTGCGGTTGAAGCATACATCGACCCAGATTTTATCGGCGAAGAAGATTTGCGAATAAAAATTTATAATTCAATCAGTGAATTAAAAAGCGTTGAAGAGATGCGAAAGCTTGAAGAACAACTTGAAAATTCATTCGGAAAACTTGCGCTTCCTGCACAAAATTTGTTGCGTCTTGCGGTGGTCAAAAATCTTGCTCAAATGCATGAAATTTCAAGAATTTTAATAAATAATTCAAATTTTTCTATATTTTTCTATGAAAAAGACAAAATTATTGAGCAAAATGTTGTTGATGCTGTTAGCGTGTATAACAAATTTTGCGTATTAAAATTTGCACCTTTGCCTATAATTGAGGTGAACATTCCGCGAGCTTCAAATGAAGAAAAGCTGGGATTTTTGCTTGGATTCTTGTCGAAAATGTAAGTCAAAATTGTTGCGTTTTTAATTGATTTTAATTTTATTATAGTATAGAATTAATTATTATTTGAGTGATGCTCAAAGACATGAAATTTTTTGCTTGGGAGAAAACCGTGAAAAAAAGAATTATTGGAGTTTTATGTATGGTAATTTGTGCGTGCCTATTGATGACTGGGTGCGGACTTTGGAAACTCAATCAAGATAGATATTTGTCAAGAACAGTTGCAACTGTTGATGACGATATTGTTGTCACAAAAGAAGATTTATTGACGACATATAATCAATATGCCGCAACTCTTATCAACAACTATAACTACACAAACGAACAAGCAATTGAATATTGTATCGACCTTCTTATCAACAAAAAAATTATGTTGAAAAAAGCAAAAGAAATTTATCCAAACTTGACGGATAAAGAGTTGAGCAAGTGTTGGAAAGACACCTATGACACAATGAACGAAATTTTGGCGGATTATGAAAGTGCTGTCAAAGTTGACTGGGACATCAAAGATGATGACAAAAAAGAAGACACAGCAGGCACAACAGATTCAAGTTCAACATCAACCGCTTACAAAGCATATGAAAAGAAAGCAAAACTTGTTCAAAATGCAGATGGTGTTTGGGAAATCCAAACAATTCCAGAAAAAGATGAACTTGCCGATGTTGAAGTGATTGAGGGTGGGGCTGACAAGTTCTTGACAACATATCGAGTGGTTACTCGTGAAGACGTTTCAAAAGAAGCATTGAAAAGATATATCAAAGCACTCAAGAAAAATGAAGAGGGCAGAACCTTTAAAGGAGAGAATGCCTACTCTGACGTTGCTGTTCTTAACCGTGCAATCAATCGCGTGTATACTCAAATTGAAGAAAGCTATTATCTTTCAAAACTCAAAAAACACCTTGTTAAAGACACAAGCGTTTCAGTTGAACAAATCTTGAACGCTTATAAAGAAAAACTTATTTCTGCTTACACAAAATATGGCGTTGGTTCAGGAGATTTTGGAACAGACATACTTAACAGCGCAGAAAATATGTATTATGTTCCAGAAAACGCACAAGGCAAATTCTTCTATGTTTCACATTTCTTGGTGAAATTCAACACAGGAGAACAAGCGCAAGTTGACGACCTAAAAGAACGTTTGAATCAAGGTTATATTGCTCAAAGTGAGTATGACACTGGAGTTGAAGCAATTGTTGCAAATATGAAAGCAACAGTTTATGATGACGAGGGCAAAGCAACCGACACACAAGTTTTGGTAAAAGATTTGATTTCATCGCTTAATGCTGAAATGGCTGGAAAATCTCAAGAAGAAAAAACGGAAATTTTCAGACAATATCTCTATAAATATAACGAAGACACGTCTTTCAACAACAAGGAATATCCTTATGTTGTTGGTGATGAAAAGTCAACGATGGTTGAAAGCTTCACAAATGCTGCTCGTAAACTTCACAGACCAAACGATGAAAACAAAGAAGTTTTGGGAAAGATTGGAGATATCAGCGGCATTGTTCCAAGCGAATATGGCATTCATATTTTGATGTATTGTGGCGAAGTTCAAAACTTGTTTGACATCAACAAAAACAATGCAAATGAATTTGAATTGACTGACAAAACAACATATGACGAAGAAGGGAATATGATTGAAGCAAGCATAAAAATTCTCTATGACACTTTGCTTAACGCTTGCAACAACAAAACAATTTTTGACAAATTGTATGACGAAGTGTTCAAAGACAACTATTCCGTTTTTGAAAGTGCCTATCTTCAATCGTTGAAGCAAGGTTCAACAATAAAAATTTATAAAAAGGCGTATAAAGATTTGCTCGGTTGATGAAAAGAAATAAAAATGAAATCATTGTTCGTGATGAACGACAAATAGAAGAGAAGAGTGCAATGGCAGAAAATGGTCATGCACCTTTTTCTCGTGATGAGCAAGTTGAAATTTCTGAAACAACAACAAATCAAGAGTCAATTTCCGCACCTGCAAATGACATTTCAGAAGGCATTCAAATAAATATTGAAGAAGCAATGAGTGAGGCGGAAGAACAGCGTAAAGACACTCCTCCTGTGAAGAATGAAGATGAACAAATCAACGAAGCAGAAGAAGCTGTTGCAGGACGAAAATCCAAGAAAAAACGATGGACAAGTTTGATTATGATGCTGATCAACATCGTTATTGTTGCGATTATCATCATAACTCAAATAAAAGGCAATAACATGGTGCCACTAACCGAGGTTTTGGAGGGTGGAATAAATTGGTGGTTCTTGCTGGCGTGTGTTGCCTCTTTTACTGTGATGACAATCCTCGAAGGAATTAGACTTGAGATATTTGTTCATGACTCAACAAAAAAACATCAATTTCCATTATCTTTCAAGACGGCTCAAATTGGAAGGTATTATGATTGTGTCACTCCGCTTGCAACAGGGGGACAACCATTCCAAATTTATTACTTAAAAAAACATGGCCTAACTGCGGCTCAATCCGTTGCTGTTCCAATGGGAAGATATGTTTTTACACAAATCACTGCAGTTATTTTCTTCACGGCGGTGCTGTTATCAACTTTCTCGGGGAGTCTTGGTGGCGGCGTTGCAACAACCGTTGTGTCTGCTGCGAGTTGGGTTGGCTATGTGTTGAATTGTAGTGTTATTTTCTTGGTTCTTTTGCTTTCAATAAATAGAAAAGTGGGAACAAAAATTGTTGGCTGGTTTATCAAAATTGGTCACAAAATGAAAATTGTAAAAAATTACGACAAGACATATAATAATGTCATTAAAGTTGTTGATGATTTTCAATCCAGCATCAAATATTATGTAAAATCACCAAAAACTTTTATTTTGGCACTGTTGGTGACGGGCGGGAGTTATTTGCTTAATTACACAATTCCATTCTTTATATACTGCACGTTTGCGGGATATGAAGTCGGGATGTGGAGCACGATTATCGTTCGCTGTGTTATGATTGATTTGGCATCATCGTTCATTCCTTTGCCTGGCGGAACGGGTGCGGCAGAACTTTCGTTCACGACTCTCTTTGCTTCATTCTTTGTTGGCGGAAAACTTTTCTGGGCGCTTTTGCTTTGGAGAATTTTGACATATTATGGATATATTTTCCAAGGGCTTATCATAATGATATATGATTACGCAATTGGAGACAAAAAATATAATTGGCAAAAGAGAAAAAATGAACTTGAAACAGAAAGCGAAAAATTTAAAGCAGAACAATTGAGTCAGTTTAAGAGTAGGAAACTCAAAAAACAAAAAAATAAATGAATAAAAAAATAATATCGCCTCAAAATAAGTTTGAGGTGATTTTTTATGAAAGAAAAAGAAATTCAAACTCCAACTCAAAAGAGAAATAACAAAATTGCAATTTGGATTATTGTCGCACTGAGTGTCCTTTTGCTCGTTTCATTCATTCTTGGCATATCTGGTGCATATTTCCAAGGAACTGACACGGCAACTGGCGATATAACAACTGGTGGACCCGTGAACATTGACATCACGCAAGGTGGGGCAAGTGCAACAACGCTAACCTTTTCAGAAGCAGCAATGCCGGGAGATATTTTTGACCAAGCAATTCAAGTGACTGCTCCTGCTGGGACATCAAAAGCGGTTTTGAGAGCAAAATTAACCATATCAAATGACGCTGGGCTTTCTGCTCCTGTGACAGCAACAACAGCGGCGAATTGGACGTTGAACGCAACAGATGATTACTATTATTATGCTGGAACAATTTCAGCGGGAGATTCGGTTGATTTTGTCACACAAGTTGTTGTTCCAACATCGCTCACAAACGAAGACGCCAATAAGACAAACACGATCAGTGTTGTCGTCGAAGCAATCCAACACGCAAACGGTGCAGCAAAAGCTGTTTGGACAACGGCACCCACTGATTGGGTGACAAATTATGGCAGTGGAACCTAATCTTATAGAAAAAATAAAAGAGGGCAAACGCCCTTTTTTGTTTGACATAAACCCCATTTGCAAATAGAATGAAAATAAGGTTATTTATGCCTGAAATTTTGAGGGGGAGAGCAAAACGGGCGTGGATGAAGAAAAATTAAAAAAGGGCAATATCGCTTCAGTTACACCTGACAACAAAGATTCGGGTGATCTTTCTTTGTCAAAATCGCCAAAGAAACCCGCTTCGCCGCCACCGCCACCTCCACCAAAGACAGGCGTTCCGCCAAAGCCTCCAAGACCACCAAAGGCAAATGTGACCCCACAGAAGACAAACAACAACATTGGGCCAAAAAACAAGACAGAAACGCCAATCAAATCTCCTGTGACAGAAATCCCAAAAACTGAATCAAGTGAAAACGAACCCCAAAAAGAGGACGGCAAATTCACTCTTGAAGAGGAAATTGAGATTGCACGTCTTCAGTGTGAAGATGACGACAATGCGGCAGTTGTCGCTAACGAAGATGAGGTCATCGAAAAAAGTTATAAAGCGGGGCTCAGTGATCAAGATAAACAAAGACAAAAAAGACGACTTAGACGACTCCTGTTGTTGCTTCTCTTATTGTTGTTATTTGCTGGCACGGTTTCTGCAACATATTTTATCATTAAAAACAAAACCGAGTATGTTCCTGAATTTTATGACAATGTCGCGATTGACATGGTGTTCACAATGGAGCGTAGCGAAGACAGAATGCCAGGAGATAATTTAATTCTTATTCGTCCTGTTGAAGTTTTGGTTAAAGCAAACACCGAAGAGATTAACTATGATATTGTTGCGCTGGGTATTCGTGTTACGGCAAAGTTTACCGACACTGGTGAGGACTGCTCAAACATTATTGATGTCGGAATTTATGACATTAACCAAATTTATAGAACAGACGACCTCAATTACACTGGAAGCAACTATATTCAATGTGGCAAAGATGTCATGTTATACTACAAAAAAGTGCTTGAACCAGGCGACAATGAAAAACTTATCAATGCAATCAGAATTAACACTGCAACTTCAAACGAATACGCAAAAAAGGAAATTACCGTCAAGGTTGAAGTGTTTGCAGTTTATCCAAATCCTGCTCAAATTCGTGCAGATAATTCAGAATTCATCAATGCACCTCAAGGTTGGGTTGAAGAAGTTTATGAAAAAATGAACAATATTTTCAAAGAAAGAGCAAAAAACAGATAATTATTTGCGGTTTTGCCAATCAATAACCGCTTGGCAGGGGAAAAGATCAGAGAGTTCTTTTCCTCTATTTTTTAATGTAAATCCATCAAGAGGGCATCTATCCATAAACAAAATTTGTTTGCTTTTGTCAAAATTTTTGGGAAACATTGAAATAAAACTTTTGACACCAACCCCACAAAACAGCTTGAATCCGTCATCTGTCAACAATTTATGCTTTTCTGAAATTTGGTTGTTTTTGTTCAAAATTTCCCACTCGCCGTAAGGATATACATATATATCGGTCTTTCCGATTAATGGCACAACTTCATCATTCCACAACTTGAGCTCTTGTTCGAATTTTTGCAAACTAATTTTTTTCATATGATAGTGACCATATGAGTGGCAAGCAAAAATCCATCCGTCTGATTTGAGTTTCTTAACAACTTTTTTGCATTCTGCGATTTCTTGATTGCGGTTTGTTTTGTTTTTTGATTGGGTGCGATAACCCAAAATTCCGTCATAACCTGTGAGACACAAAACCCCTTTTGCACCCTTGAAAGAAAAATCGGGGTGGGAGTTTACAAACGAATTGAGGATTGGCACAAATTCATTGTCTTTTGAGATATAAATTTTTCCATTTTTTTGTGTTTGAGTTGCGATTTCTCCATTTTTATCCAAAATCAATTTGTCGACCATGCCTTTTCCCATTTTTCTATGGTCATAGTTGACATCGTCAAACGAAAAAATCAAAGGCTTTTTGCCTTTCGGGAGATAAAGTTGTTTTCTTGAAATTTGTGAGTCTTGAACAAAAAATAATTCGTGAGGATTTATCAAAACATAGTTATTCTTATGTAAGAAATGAAGGATTAATTTAAACTCATCTTTTGTGATGCAATCTCTTGCGTAATCTTTTGACATTGAATTTTTTGGATCAAGAGCAAGAGATGGGTCGCTGAGCAAACAATGTGTGAAAACATGTTTGATTTCACCGTTATATGCAACCAATGATGAATCAGCATTTTCTTCGGCAAACACGCAAAATTGAGCAAAAATTGTTGAAGAAATGCAAAAAAATATAAAAAATATGGCAAAAAAACTAAATTTTCTCATAATTATATTATTTATATTTAATTAAAATTTATTTGTTATTTTCATATTATTGCAACATTTCTCGACAGTTTTCCCCTTTCTTTGCTTATTTATTTTGATAAAATATATGTCAGTTTGGAGAAAATATGGAACCGTTTTATAACAATATTATATATCAAAAAAATGCTATAAAAGAATTTGGAAACAACCTTGCACAAAACTTTTTTAAGAAAAGGGTTTTGTGTGTTTTTTCCAGTCAAGCAAAAAAAGACCATTTGTCACAAATTGTGAATCAACTTAACAAAGCAGGTTGTGTTTTTTCAACTTTGACGCTTGACAGAACTCCCTTTATTTCAAGACAAATGATTGCAGAAATATACTCTTCAAAGTCGCGTGCTTACGATTTGGTTGTTGGCATTGGTGGGGGAGCGTGTTCTGATGCAACAAAACTTTTGGCAAAAAAATATTTTTGTCAAAGCATATTTATTGCTTCAAGTTTTTCAAATATGTCGATGTTCAATCCTTTTGTTGTGGTTGAAAGCGGTGAAAAGATTGAGTTTGATTATGCTTTTGCTCATTCAAAAGTATATATTGACGAAGGTTGGGTCAAGAACTTTGATTCAAAAAAATTTGAGCAAACAGAAATGTTTTTGTGTTCTCTTGCGACATCTGTTGACGACTTAAATTTTTATAAAATGATTTTTGGACAAAATGCTCCTTTTGATCTTGAAGAAATGAAACAGACGATCATAAAAATGAAAACCGAACTTGCCGCAACAAAAAATGATGATGAAAAAAATCTTAAGTTGCAAGACTATGTGATTGAAATATCATATCTTTTGAAAGATTCTCAAATTGAATATTTGCATTTTATCAAAATGGCAAATTTGCTCTCTCGGCTGCTCCTCAAAAGGCATATTCAAAAATCATTTGGAGAACTTTGTTATATATCTTCTCTCACTTTGCAAAAATTCTATTATGAATTTTATCAAATTAAACACATTCAACTTTTTGAACCTTATGTTCCAAGTGATTTGCAAAGACTTTCAAGCAAATTTTCAATGAAACGAACAAGTTTTAAAAATATCGAAAATAACTATTATTATCATAAAAACAAGCTATTTTTTCAAAAAATCAATGCTGTAAAACAAAATTTATCCCAAAAGACGCAGATGACAAAAAACGAAATTTTGAATTTCGACAATTTTTTGGTTGAAGATTCGCTTTGCGGCGAAGATTTGTATGACTTGTTTAAAGCGCTGTCATTGGCATATGACAGTGGCATGGTTGTGGGGCTAATAAAAAGAACTGGGCTTCTTAATGCATAAATCAGAAGTATAAATTTTTTAATTGTGGCAAACATTCTTGCATGAAAAGAATGTTTGTTTTTTTATTTGTTTTGTTGTGTTTGTGTTTTGTGTTTTCTTACAAAAAACCATCTGGTGTCGCACTTGAGAATTTGAAGGGGGAATATAGCTTATATCTTAATACACAGTATAATTCAATACCTTCTTTTGCAAAGGCAACAAATAATGGTGATGGTCAAATTGTTCAGTGTGACCTGTCTTTCATCAATGAACTAAAATTTGATTCAAAAAAAATTGGTGGTGAAAGTGTGAAAGTTAGCATGAAAGATTATACATATGACCAAATTTGTGACATTTTGAACTTTCGCAAAAAAAAATATTATGAATTCTCTGATGGACTCCAAACTTTTTATGGGGAGGCAGGCTATGGTGAAAAATTTGTTTATGTTGGAACAGAAAGAATAAATTGTGAAATCGCAATCAACAATGGCTTTATTTATGTTGGATTCCCAGTGATTTTGGGATCGTATTAAGAGTGTATAAATGAAAAAATTGTGTCAATAATTTGTTCGGAGGTAAAAAAATGGAAAAAAACAGCACAAAGACAAAGAAATTTTTTAAAAAGTTTGGAGTATACATTTTGGCAGGTTGCTTGGCGGTTGCGATTGTTCTCACTTTGACTCTTAGTCTCACAAAAGTTGGGTCGGACAAGAACATTAATCAAGAACCCGTTGTTGACGTTGACACAAAACCACTTGTGTTCACACTTCCGCTTGAAGGTGCAACAGTTCTCAAAGGTTATTCAGCAACTGACCTCATGTATAATTCAACACTAAAACAATGGGAATCGCACAAAGCTGTCGACCTTGTTAGCGAAACTTCAAAAAATGTCCTTGCATGTCTTGAAGGAACAGTGAGAAAAGTTGAAAAAACGTATGCGCATGGCACCATGATTGAAATTGAGCATAAAAACGGATTTGTTTCAACCTATTCTTCACTTGCAGACAGTCTTGTAAAGGCAGGGGATATTGTGAGCGCAGGCCAAAAGCTTGGTGAGGTCTCATCAACAGGTGCAAATGAAATGGCACAAGGCGACCATTTGCATTTTGCTCTTTCAAAAGATGGCAAGGTTGTTGACCCAGCATCTTTCCTGGAACTTTCAAACAAATAGTGTAATTTTGTGGACAAAACAACTGCAATATGATATTATATAGCGTTGGAGGTCGACATGGTCTTAGAGAAAGTCAAAGAAATCATCTCTTCACAACTGAATATTCCTGTTGAAAAAATCAACGAAGATTCAAGGCTTGTTGAAGATTTGGGGGCTGATTCACTTGATATGGTTGAATTGTTAATGGCGTTTGAAGATGAATTTTCAACCACAATTTCAGATGAGATTGCAGTCAATATCAAAACTGTTTCAGACATCATAAAGATGATTGAGGGAAAATAAAAAATAAACAAGCATAAATTTTGATGCTTGTTTTTTTATGCCTTTTTGCATATTTCGACATATTTCGCCATACATTGCATTGGAGGGCGTATGCGAGAGGATTTGATGGAAAGATGCAAAGTTTTGGGGACTTTTATATTTGAGAATAATGCGACAATAAGACAGGCAGCAAGAAGGTTTTCATATTCAAAGAGCACTGTTCATGTTGATGTTTCAAGGCGTCTAAAAGAGGTTGATGTGGAACTTTTTGAGAGGGCTAGAAAGGTGCTGGAAAACAATCCGAAGGCAGGCAGTTTTGAGTTTGGAGTGGTAGGCATCACAGAGATCGGAAAAGAGCGCGGCAATAATCTGGAACTCAAGGAAGTGAAAAAAGGTGCGGACGATACTAACCAGAAGAATGACCTGTTCAACTCGTGGCTGAAGATGTGCAGGCATAGTGCTACCGTGGACAACTTTCCGTTCATAAAGGTATTCACGGATGAGCAAAGACCGGAGTCTTGGGGTGCAGACGCGAGGGATCTCTGAGATGTGGTACATATCGTTTCGTCCGGAGATACCCGGCTTTCCCTCCCTTTCTATACGATAGAGGAAATGCTCTCGGAGTGGGTCTTCAACCGCTTTATATCGCTGTACTACGACTTCCGTTTCCGGCGCGGAGACAACACATTGCTTGTACACATTTTGAAGAGTGTAACGGCATGGCTTTGGCGGCGCAATCTGCGTATTTACAATCGCTTCGGCTATTCGGTTTTGAAGATAGAAAAAGAGCGCGGCACTATGGACGGCAAGACGGAGAACAAGAAGTATTACCTGATGAGCGCGAAGATCTACGCGCAGCGGTTCAGTACGGACTGTTTTAGTGACTATTTCAATGATATGGCAAAAAGGAGCAAAACGGGGCTTATGGATTATCTGGAATACGCAACGGAAAAAGCGACTGTGGAGGAACTGAAAATGCAGAACAGTTATTTCATCAACTCGCTGTATAAGGACGCGGACGGCAACGGTTCTGCGTGATTTACGGGCTGTCCGCCTCCTTTACGGCAAAAGGAGGTCTATATGCCGTATGGCGAATGCAAGGTGTATTTTGACGGCAGTCACTACATAGCGATACCGCACACGACAAGACCGTCAAGACGGCGTTTCCGTCCGCCGGAAGAAGAGATAGAGGTGACGGAGCAGGAAGAGGAACAGACCACGGAACAGGAAGTAACCATAAACGCAGAAGAAAGCGCACCGTCTGAAAATGACGATGCGCCGTCTTCGCATACGGAAAATGAAGAAGAGGTCGAATCTGCGGTTGAAAAGAAGGTAAGATCGAGGACGATGACGCGAAAAGAACTCTTCGAGGAACTGTATCAAAAGTCGGTAGGAAAGTCCAGAAGCGCGAGGAAGAAGTTTATCGTTTGCAATATGAAGCCGTACTTTAAGGACGAAGATAGTACGATAAAGTATGTGGAAGTGCAGTTTGAGCGGAAATTACGGAATCTGATTTGTCGGCGTATCAGGCTCACTCGCAAGGTAAATTTGCAGGACTTCAACTATTTTTGCACTTTCACCTACGATGGGGCAAAGCATACCGAAGAAAGTTTTATGCGGAAGCTGCGCGGATGTTTCAAGATGATGTGCCACCGAAAGGGCTGGAAGTATGTCGGGGTATGGGAGCGTTCTCCCGAAAAGCGGCGGCTCCACTTCCATGGACTGTTCTTCATTCCGGACGGCTCGATGCCGGGCAAACTTATAGAGGTCAAGGACTATTCTCCTGTCAAGAAAAAAGTGCAGACGACAATGCAGAACACTTACTTCAATGAAAGGTTCGGAAGATCCGACTTTAAGACAGTGGATGATCGTTCTATGCTCGGCGAAGCGATAGCGTATCTCACGAAATACATGGAGAAAACGGGAGAAAAAATGGTCTATTCAAAGGGACTTCCTCAATTCTTCATTTCGGACATCATGGACGAAGACATCGTCTGTCCGATAGGTCTTGAAGATAAGAAACTGCTTCTCTATGATGACTTCTCATGTTGGGATGAAGGCTGCTACATGGGACAGGTTAGCAAAAACGTCATCGACCAGATGCGAAAGGCGAATTAGCTTATGGACGTGCTGAAGAACAGACTTCCCAAAGAAGGGGGCGAACTGGTTACATTTTGTAACCAGTTGAAAATGCTGGCTTCTGACGGCAAGATGCGTTTGACGGACTGTCTTGACACGAAAGGGGTCTTGCGCCTTATTCAGGCTATTCCTTCGCCCAAAGCGGAGCCGTTTAAGATAGAGTTGGTTTTGAATATGTTGGCGGAAGTTACGACAACGGCTATTTCAAGACAGGAACAGCCCGGAACTTTTGACGAAAATAAGGATGTTGCCCGTCGCGGCGTGAAAGTGGCAAAGAATGCGCGCCAGTACATTGAAACACAGCTTGGGCAAACGGTTATATCTCCGTTGAATGCAAGCGATAAGCCGGCATTGGAAATCAGTGCGGACAATGATACGGACAACGAATAGCGAGTGAACTTCGAATGTCCAAATACGGACAGAAAACGGAAAATGTGTGA